>OLQY01002608.1_pt1 | contig 10895 bp, 9 predicted proteins | sample 1672851 | NCBI WGS metagenome assembly OLQY01 (sample SAMEA3136730, study PRJEB25190) | human gut metagenome | reverse complement strand
GAGAGCGTGTCTTGAATGTTTTTGTTGATTTTGAACAATTGAAAGAAGAGTAGGAGGAGTTTCGCAATTGTCTAAATAACGAATAATTATAAGGAGATAAATCATGAAACAGATCACAGGCGGTGTGACCGCAGCAAAAGGTTTTCAGGCAGCAAGTACAGCAGCAGGAATCAAATACAAAGACAGAAAAGACATGGCAATGATCTACAGTGAAGTTCCATGTAAGGCAGCAGGAACTTTTACGACCAATATCGTAAAGGCGGCTCCGGTCAAATGGGATCACAATGTCGTATATAACAGCAAAGCGGCACAGGCGGTTGTCATTAATGCAGGAATTGCCAATGCCTGCACTGGAGAGGAAGGCATGGGCTACTGTAAGCAGACGGCTGAGAAAGTAGAAAAAGTATTAGGCATTGCAGCAGACGAGGTGTTAGTTGCATCTACCGGAGTTATTGGCATGCAGCTCCCAATCGACCGTATCTGTAATGGGATCGATGCTATGGTGCCACAGTTAAAAGGAGATACCGGGAGCGGAACCGAGGCTTCCAAAGCGATCATGACCACAGATACAAAAAACAAAGAGGTGGCAGTGACCATCGAGCTTGGTGGAAAAACGGTAACGATCGGAGGCATGTGCAAAGGCTCCGGCATGATCCATCCGAATATGTGTACGATGCTTAGCTTTGTCACAACAGATGCGGCAATCTCCAAAGAGTTATTGCAGGAGGCATTGAGCGCTGATGTGCAGGACACCTACAATATGATTTCTGTTGACGGTGACACTTCCACGAATGATACCTGTCTGTTACTTGCAAACGGGCTGGCAGAAAACCCGGAGATCACAGAGAAAAATGCAGATTATGAGGAATTCTGCAAGGCACTGAACTTTGTCAATGAGACGCTGGCAAAGAAAATGGCAGGCGACGGCGAGGGCGCAACCGCATTGTTTGAGGTGAAGATCATCGGTGCCGAGAGCAAAGAACAGGCGAAAGTTTTAAGTAAGTCTGTCATTACGTCAAGTCTCACCAAAGCAGCGATTTATGGACATGACGCAAACTGGGGACGAATCCTCTGTGCAATGGGTTATTCCGGTGCAGCGTTTGACCCGGAAAAAGTCGATTTGTTCTTTGAGAGTGCCGCAGGAAAAATGCAGATCATCAAAAATGGTGTTGCGGTGGATTACAGTGAGGAGGAGGCAACCAGAATCCTGTCCGAACCTGCTGTTACTGCGATCGCAGATATCAAAATGGGCAATGCATCCGCTACCGCATGGGGCTGTGACCTGACCTATGACTATGTAAAAATCAATGCGGATTACCGTTCATAATAGGGGGATGGAAAAATGGAAGAAAAAAACATGAACGAACTTTTGAAAAAAGCGGACGTGCTGATCGAGGCGCTCCCATATATCCAGCGGTTTAACCGTAAGATCATCGTTGTCAAATACGGCGGAAGTGCCATGGTGGATGAGGAATTAAAGCAGCACGTCATTCAGGATGTCACTTTATTAAAACTGGTAGGTTTCAAGCCGATCATCGTGCACGGAGGCGGCAAAGAGATCAGCAGATGGGTAGAGAAAGCCGGCATGGAACCGGAGTTTGTCAACGGGCTGCGCAAGACGGACGAGGCAACGATGGAAATTGCGGAGATGGTATTAAATAAAGTGAACAAATCTCTTGTAAAACTGGTGCAGGAGCTGGGTGTAAATGCTGTCGGCATCAGTGGAAAAGACGGCGGAATGTTAAAAGTGGAGAAAAAATATTCCAACGGACAGGATATCGGTTACGTCGGCGAGATCACACAGGTCAACCCACAGATTTTATATGATCTTCTGGAAAAAGATTTTCTTCCGATCGTCTGCCCAATCGGCATGGATGAAAACTATGACAGCTACAACATCAATGCAGATGATGCAGCCTGTGCGATTGCGAGAGCAGTCCACGCAGAAAAATTAGCTTTCTTAACTGATATTGAGGGTGTATACAAAGATCCGAAAGATCCGTCCACACTGATCTCGGAACTGCCGATCTCAGAGGCAAAAAAACTGATCGAAGACGGATACATCGGCGGCGGAATGCTTCCGAAATTAAACAACTGTATTGATGCGATCGAAAACGGAGTTTCCAGAGTGCATATTTTAGACGGACGTATCGCACACTGTCTATTGTTGGAAATCTTTACCAACAAAGGAATTGGAACTGCAATCTTAGGGGATAAGGAGACAAAGTATTATCATGAATAAACAGGATTACATTGATGGAGCAGAGAGTGCGCTCCTTCATACATATAATCGTTTTCCACTGGTCATTGATCATGGGGATGGTGTGTATCTTTATGATACAGACGGAAAAGAGTATCTGGATTTTGCGGCAGGAATCGCCGTGCAGGCATTTGGCTACAACAACAAAGAGTATAACGACGCACTGAAAGCGCAGATCGATAAAGTGATGCACACATCCAATCTGTACTATAATGTCCCGATCATGAATGCGGCAAAAAGGGTATTAAAAGCAAGCCAGATGAATCGTGTTTTCTTTACCAACAGCGGTACAGAGGCGATCGAGGGTGCAATCAAAGCGGCAAAAAAATATGCTTACACCAGAGACGGACATGCAGGACATGAGATCATTGCAATGAACCATTCCTTTCATGGAAGAAGTATCGGAGCATTGTCTGTGACAGGCAATAAACATTATCAGGAACCGTTTGAACCACTGCTTCCCGGAGTAAAATTTGCAGATTTTAATGATCTTGACAGCGTAAAAGCTTTGATTAATGACAAAACCTGTGCTATTATTTTTGAGACAGTACAAGGTGAAGGTGGAATTTATCCTGCAACAGAAGCATTTATAAAGGGTGTGCGTGCACTTTGCGATGAGCATGACATTCTTTTAATTTTAGATGAGATCCAGTGCGGTATGGGAAGAACCGGAGAAATGTTCGCATGGCAGCATTATGGTGTGAAGCCGGATATTATGACGAGTGCCAAGGCACTTGGCTGTGGTGTCCCGGTCGGCGCTTTCCTTATGACAGAGAGAGTCGCAGAGAAATCTCTGGCACCGGGAGATCACGGTACGACCTATGGAGGCAATCCATTTGTGGGAGCCGCTGTAGATAAAGTACTTGAGATGATGGAGCGCGACCATATCACAGAGCATGTGAAAAAGGTCGCACCGTATCTGGAGAAAAAATTAGATGAACTGGTTGCAAAGTATGATTTCCTGACCGAGCGAAGAGGTATGGGACTCATGCAGGGTGTTGTCTGTGAAAAACCGGTAGGCCAGATTGCAGCAAAAGCATTGGAGGCAGGACTGATCGTGATCACAGCAGGTTCGAATGTACTTCGTTTTGTACCGCCACTTATCATTGAAGAAAAAGATGTGGATGAGATGATATCCAGGCTGGAGAGTATTTTATAATGAAAGTAGTACAGAAGAGAATGATCACAGCGGGCTGTATCGGCGTGCTGGTGATCGGAGGTGCCGTTGTTGTATCCAGACACAGCACTTATGAACAGAAAGAAAATGAAACGGAAAATGGAACAGAGACAGCATCAGTTAGCAGGGTGGTAAAACAGCCTGCTGATTTGATGTTCTGGTATAGCGATAAAAGCTATCAGAAGTTTTTTGAGAAGGCGGCAGAAGAATATTATGAGGATACCGGTATTGTTGTGGATGTAGAGTATCAGGACAGCATGGATTACATGGATGCAGTATACACGGCAACGATGCAGGGAGAAACATTTCCGGATATTTACATGATCGGAAGCGATGAGTTAGAGGAAGCATATCTTTACGGACTTGCAGCAGAAAACACGGCATCTGATATTTATGAGAGCACCGTGGCGTCAAATGCAGTGACAGCGTCCACTTACAAAGAGAAAATGTATGCGTATCCATTAAGTTATAATACCTGTCTGTTTGTCTATAAAAATGGTTATTTTGAGACAGAACCGGAGACATTGCAGGCAATCATTGATTATTCCATCGACAATGAGCCACCGGAAAATGTGCAGTATCTGTTAGAGTGGGATGTGAATGATGCGTTTTATGATTTTCCATTTATATCGAACAGTGTCAGCTTTGTAAAAGATGAAGTGGAAACGATGCAGGTGAATTATGATGAGGATCTGTATAACGAAGATCTGGAGTTCTTTTCACAGAGTCTGGAGTCGTTTTCCATTGATGCTTCGACGGTTACGGAAGCGAGTGTGATCTCAGATTTTAATGATGGAAAAACACTCTGTGCAATCATTGATTCAGATTCTGTTGCCGGTCTCACAGGAACTGATTATGAGATCCGGGAGCTTCTGGCATTGAATGACACGTTGCAGACATCTTCCGCAGCGTTGACAGATCTTGTGGTTGTGAATGATTTCTCCGGGAAAAAGGAAAAAGCGGCTGATTTTGCAGAGTATGTAACACTTACCATGTCAGGAGAACTTCATGGACTTGGCGGTCATTATTCCGTAAAATTATCAGAGGACGCAGACGAGAAGGAACAGATTGCCTATCAGGCATACGAAAATGCGATCCCGGTACCGGATTCACAGGATGCAAAAGAATTTTGGGTAACATTAAAAGAAACAATATCTCAATATTTTTAAAAAAATGGATATAATATATTTAATAGTCTTGTCATATTTGTAAAATTTCGTTAAAATATATACATCAGGCGTTGAGGGCTCTTTCATCCATCTGTGATGATGCATTCGGTGGAGAAGGAGAATGCTATGAATCGAAAGAGGAAAGTATTCCTGGTAATCATATTCTGCATGGGAGTGCTCTGTGGATGTGGTTCCAGGAATAATGTGTATTTGGAGAAAATACAGACAGAGACAAGTGAAGTTCCGCAGACAGAGGAGAAAGACTGCCAGGAAGAGATGGGCAGTTGTATGGTGTATGTCTGCGGGGCAGTAGAAAATCCGGGAGTGTATGAGCTGCCGGAGAACAGCCGTGTTTATGAAGCAGTAGCGATGGCTGGCGGGATGACAGAGGATGCCGGGATGGAAGCGGTAAATCAGGCAGAGTTTGTCACGGACGGACAGATGTTAAGAATTCCGACCATGGAAGAAGTGGCGGCTGCACAGGAAGAATCCGAGAGCAATGTGGATGATGGCTTACTGGACATTAACCGGGCAAGTGTTGCAGATTTTATGACGCTTCCGGGAATCGGGCAGTCAAAAGCAGAGGCATTGTTTCAGTACCGGGAAGCACACGGCAGATTTTCTTCTATTGAGGAGATCATGAATGTGGATGGAATCAAAGAAGGAGTTTTTAACAAAATAAAGGATAGTATAAAGGTGTAAAAATGGCAAAAAAGGTTCTTGTTGTTGATGATGAAAAATTGATCGTAAAAGGTATCCGTTTCAGTTTAGAGCAGGATGGAATGGAAGTGGACTGTGCATATGACGGGGAAGAGGCACTGAAAATGGCAACAGAGAATCATTATGATATGATTCTTTTGGATATCATGCTTCCGAAGATGGATGGATTTGAAGTATGCCAGCACATCCGCGAATTCTCTGATATGCCAATCGTGATGCTGACTGCAAAAGGCGATGACATGGATAAGATCCTCGGTCTGGAATACGGAGCAGATGATTATATCACAAAGCCGTTCAACATCCTGGAAGTCAAAGCAAGAATCAAGGCAATTATGCGGAGAACCGCAGGAAGCCAGCCGAAGAAAGAGGATTCCAAGGTCATTGAAGCGGGTGATCTTCGTCTGGATTGCGAGAGCAGAAGATTGTTTATCCTGAATAAAGAAGTGAATCTGACTGCAAAAGAGTTTGATCTCTTAGAACTTTTGGTCAATAATCCGAATAAAGTATACAGCAGGGAGAATCTGCTCAATCTTGTATGGGGTTACGAGTATCCGGGGGATGTCAGAACTGTGGATGTGCATGTCAGACGTCTCAGAGAGAAGATCGAAAAGAATCCAAGCGAGCCAAAGTATGTTCATACCAAGTGGGGTGTGGGATACTACTATTACCAGAATTAGTCAGGGTGCGAAAGAATGTCCAGATTTAAAAATGTTATTAATTTTTTTAAAAGTCTGAAATTCAGACTGATACTTTTCTTAATCCTTTTTGGAATTGTACCGGGAATCGTTTTAAAAGTTGGAATTGTAAAGACATATGAGGACCGGTCTGTTTCAATCAAGACAAGTGAGATCTTAAGCCAGGCAAAAATCCTGGCGAATCAGATTGTTTCCAATGATTATCTGAATTATCCAAACTCAACGATTATCAATGCAGAATTAGATCAGTTATCGAATATTTATGATGGCCGTGTCATGGTGATCGATAATGAGTTTCATATTATCAAGGATACGTATGATCTTGACACGAATAAGACGATCATTTCCAAAGAGGTAATTGAGAGTTATTACGGCCAGGAGATCAAAAAATATGACGCGGAAAACCGCTATATTGAACTGACCGTTCCATTGAGCAGACCGGTGGAACAGACCGGGGCAACAGAGGTTTTAGGTGTTATGTTAGTCAGTGTGTCGACGGACAGCATTAACCTCAATATGGAGTATCTGGCGAGAAACGCCTATGTGATCCAGTTGATCTGTGCTGTGGCGGCAGTTTTCCTTGCAGTGATCTTAAGTATCCAGTTGGTAAAGCCTTTCCATAAGATGTCAAAGTCTATCGATGAGATCAAAACCGGATATGGGGAAGATGCGCTGTCTGTGAATGATTACACGGAAACAATTGAAATCTGTAAAAAGTTTAATGAGATGTTAGGCAGAATGAAAGTGCTGGATGATTCCAGACAGGAATTTGTATCCAATGTGTCTCATGAGTTAAAAACACCGCTGACATCCATGAAAGTTCTGGCAGATTCTCTTAACAGCATGGAAGATGCGCCAATCGAACTTTACAAAGAGTTTATGGGCGATATCGGAAATGAGATCGACCGTGAGACGAAGATCATCAACGACCTTCTATCTCTGGTGAAAATGGATAAATCCGCGGCAGACTTAAATGTTACCAATATGAACATCAATGAGCTGCTGGAGCAGATTTTGAAGCGGTTAAACCCGATTGCGGAGAAACAGAATGTGGAACTTGTGTTAGAAAGCTTCCGCCCGGTGTCCGCGGATGTGGATGAGGTGAAGATCACACTTGCATTTACGAATCTGATCGAGAATGCGATCAAATATAATAAACCGGGTGGATGGGTGCATGTCACACTGAACGCGGATCACCAGTATTTCTATCTGAAGGTCGAGGATTCGGGTATCGGTATTCCGGAGGACTCCTTAGAGCATATTTATGAACGTTTTTACCGCGTGGACAAGTCCCACTCAAGAGAGATCGGTGGAACCGGTCTTGGGCTTGCAATCACCCGCAATGCAGTGCTGATGCACCGCGGTGCGATCAAAGTGTTTAGTACAGAGGGAGAGGGAACCATTTTCAATGTCCGTATTCCTTTGAATTACATCGCGTAATGCGATATGTGACAGCAGATTTTTGGTAATGGAGCAAAAAAGTAATGAGAAAAAAAATAGTCTTTCTTCTGGCATTTCTGTGCATGCTTTTACTGGCGGGGTGCTCGAATGGAAAAGAGACAAGTAAATACAACATCGAATATCTGAATAAAGATAAAACCGGGATTGCCGAGATGCCTTATGATGCGTCCGCAACAACGACAGATGCGTTGATCGAAGAATTTTTTGCAGCCTTAAGTTCTGATCCGGATAATGTGGAATACCGTAAACCGATCCCAAATGATGTGGAGATCACAAAGTATTCGCTGGACGGAGCACTTCTCACTATCTATTTTGATGTAGATTATCTGAATATGAAAGAAGTGGAAGAGGTTTTGTGCAGGGCGGCAGTGGTACGCACGATGACACAGATTTCCGGGATCGACTGTGTGTCCTTTTATGTGGATGAAAAGCCGCTGACGGACGTGAACGGTAAAATGGTCGGAACGATGTACGCAGAAAGTTTTGTGGAGAATCCCGGAGAACAGATCAATACGATCCAGAATACGAATCTCACACTTTATTTTTCCAATCAGGCGGGAGACGGACTCGTGAAAGAGACAAGACGGGTTCACTATAGCAGTAATATCTCATTGGAAAAACTGATCATGGAGCAGCTTCTCGAAGGGCCGGAATCGAAGAATGCCAGGTCTGCAATTCCTTCGGGAACCAAATTAATGAGCGTATCGCTTGTGGATGGGGTATGCTATGTCAGCTTTGATGAGAACTTTAAGAATCAGGATTATTCAGTGAATGAAGCCATTGTGATTTATTCTATTGTGGATTCATTGTCAGAGTTATCCTCCATCAGTAAAGTGCAGATTTCCGTGAATGGCGATACAAGCGGTGTATATCGGGACAGTTTTAAACTTGCAGATATGTATGACAGGAATCTGGATTATATCGCCAAAACAACGGAATCGGATACAGAGGTTGTGGAGGAGACAGAAACGGAGGAACAGTAATTATTGTTTAAACGGCCATTATGTGAAATGGCATCTGGATTGATTCTTGGAATTTTGTTTATGAGGTATCAAAAATGGTATCTGGCAGCAGTTGCTGCCGGAATACTGTTTGGAATTGTATGGAATTTATGGCACAATACGATCCGTAACTGTAGTGAGAAAGACAGTATGGCAAATGCCAGAGCGTGGATGTACCCAGCCTTTCGTGTGGGATGTTTTCTGGCATTTTTTTTGGCAGGGATATTTCATTTTGCAGAAAATGAGGCATTCCGTCAGAACTATATGTCAAAACTACAGGATGGAATGCAGGTGACTGTGCAGGGAAAACTATGCAGCAAACAGTTAAAAAACGGACAATATTCCTATTATTTAGATCATTGTTATCTATCTATCGGGCAGGAGATACTGCCATGCAATCAAATTCTTTTTTATCAGACTTCCGATGATGATTCCATCGGGCAAACCCTTATTGTAACAGGAACGGTTGAATTGTGGAAAAGTGCATCCAATGATGGTAATTTTGACGCAAAAGCATTTTATGAATCCAAAAAGATCGATTTTCAACTGAAGGAAGCTATTGTGAAAAATGTTTACGGAGCAGAGGATGGATTCGGGGAGAAAATTTACAGGCTGCGCCGGAAGATAAGCGGTGTATACGAAAGCTGTATGAGCACATCAGATGCTGGTGTGCTTTCCACGATGACGCTCGGAGAGAAAAATCTTCTGGACGCAGAGGTGAAGCAGATGTATCAGAAAGCAGGAATTTCCCATGTGCTGGCGATTTCCGGACTGCATATTTCTGTGATTGGGATGGGACTTTATAAATTGCTTCGGAAAATAAAATGCTCCTTTTTGACTTCCGGTGTTATTGCAGGCACGGTCATCGGCGGCTATGGGATGATGTCTGGACTTGGGACATCGACCATACGCGCGGTGCTCATGTTTTTCGTTTTATTGTTCGGACAGTGGATTGGAAGGAGCTATGATACGCTGTCTGCTCTGGGACTGTCCGCCATTGTGATTTTATTGGACAACCCTTATCTGCTCTGGTATGCAGGATTTTTGCTGTCATTTGCAGCGGTGCTTGGAATTGTGGCTGTGGGACAGACACTGATCAAAATAAAAAAGCCGTTCTTTACTTTTTCGGAGAACTTTCTGGTGAGTTTTGCAATTCAGCTTGCAACGGTGCCGCTTACGGCTTATTTCTTTTATGAGGTGCCGGTCTGGTCAATGCTTATCAATTTTTTTGTGCTGCCGATCATTGGAGTACTGTTGTTTCTTGGACTTCTTGGCGGCTTTGTTGGGTTACTGTCTGTCCGTGTGGCAGGGATTCTTTTTGTGCCTTGTCACTGGATTTTGGTATTTTATGAGAAGGTGTGCAGGCTCAGTGTCAGTTTACCGGGGGCTGTCTGGATCACGGGGCAGCCGGATTGGCAGAAACTGTTGCTTTTTTATCTGATATTGGGAGCCGTGCTTTTCGCAATGAAAAAGATGAAGCAACGGCGTGGATTTGTTTTCATAGGCTGTTTTATGCTGCTTGCAGTATGGCATAATCCGGTGAAGGGATTTGAGCTAGATGTGTTGGATGTGGGGCAGGGGGACGGTATGTATCTTCACACGAAAGAGGGGACAAATTTCTTTTTTGACGGCGGCAGTACGGATGTGAGTAAAGTCGGAACATACCGGATGCTTCCGTTCCTGAAAGCAAAGGGTGTGAAAAAAATAGATTACTGGATTGTTTCGCACACAGACGCAGACCATATTTCAGGGTTAAAGGAGATCTTGCAGGCAGAGTATGAGATCGATCATATTGTGTTTTCAAAATATGTATTAAATGACGAAGCCTATCAGGAACTTTTGGCACTGGCGCAAACGTATGGAACAGAAATTTTGAAAATGGACTGCGGTGACACGCTCACCGATGGTGAAGCGGGGCTGCGCTGTATTTTCCCGGACAAAACTTATAAAAGTGATGATAAGAATGCACTGTCCCTTGTGCTGCGCTATGAAGATCAGGAGTTTTCCGGTATTTTTACCGGGGACATCAGCAGCGCAGAAGAACAGTATCTTGTGGAACACAAAAAGGTTGGCAGCGTCACATTTTACAAGGCGGCGCATCACGGCTCGAGATATTCCAACAGTCGGGATTTCCTAATGGCACTCTCACCGGAGATCACAACCATTTCCTGTGGGGAAAACAACCGCTATGGGCATCCGGGTGAGGAGGCTTTGTGCAATATAAAGGAGAGCGGAAGTGCAGTCTATGAGACAATGGAGTGTGGACGTATCCGCATCCGCATGGAAAATGGAAAACCTGTGGTGGAAAAATTCCTTGAAGGAAGATGAATTGTTCTATATAATGGGGAAAGAGTTTATAGATAATTGCGAAACTCATGAAAGTGTAAATTGAATTGTGAAAAATTAACAAAA
>OLQY01002606.1_pt1 | contig 10900 bp, 10 predicted proteins | sample 1672851 | NCBI WGS metagenome assembly OLQY01 (sample SAMEA3136730, study PRJEB25190) | human gut metagenome | reverse complement strand
TTCAATGCTCCGTGAACTGGATTCCAATATTCAACAGTTTTGTAACGCCATGCCGGTTCAGAAAGCTCTTTCTTCTTCATTGCCTGCATTTTTATCTGCCGGATGATCTCATCTCCACTGAAAGATATGGAAAAAGTCATGTTGGAAATCAACAATGGAAAAGATCCACAGCAAGCGGCAAAAGAATGGATCAAAGAGAACCAAGAATTAGTCGAAAGCTGGAAAAAATAAAAAAAAATGGAAACAAAATAAATGGAGCTTCCAAAATTGGATCAAAAATCCAGTTTTGGAAGCTCCATATTCGTCTGTCTCTTTTTTTGCCTATAAAAAAAGAGAATGCGCAGTTCGTCTTCGAAACGTCCGAAGACGCCGACAAACTACCATTCTCGTGGGTTTGGCACCCAATGGGCCGTGAGGGGCTCGAACCCGCGACCCGCTGATTAAGAGTCAGCTGCTCTACCAACTGAGCTAACGGCCCATACAAAAAGTACTTAATAATAGTAGCACTAAGAATTTTAAAATGCAAGACTACATTTAAAGAAAATCAGAAAAATCTTTACTTCCTTATAGGAAATCATTCATAGATTATTCACATTTGCTCGTTATTATATAAGCATACCAACAAACAAAGTTCTTGCAAGAGAACAAACCCTAACACTTTTTTCATTTTTTACTCCTTTCCCGCCGTCTCCCCGGCGGGTCTCCTGTTCTTAACGATAAAAGACAAGAAGGCTTGGCCTTCTTGTTTTTTTGCTTTTATAAAATTCCATTAATTAAATCATCTAGTTCAAATAACTAGATTGAATGTTTATGGTAACTTTGGTATCATGTTAATGAAATGAAAAAAGGAGCGATTACGATGGAAAAAATGCGTCAGCAATTAATGGAGTGGGGAAAAGAACTGGAAACATTCCGTCTGCCTCACTGGGAAGAGCTCCCCGACCTAGAACTTTATATGGATCAAGTCAGAACGTTAGTTGATCGTTATCTTTCACCTGTGATACAAGGAGAAAAGCATCCATTGCTGACCTCCTCTATGGTAAACAACTACGTTAAACTGGGTTTGATACCAGCACCAGTTAAAAAAAGATACAATAAAGAACATGTAGCATTTTTACTTGCAATCACTACATTGAAACAAGTATTGACTATTCCTGAAATCAAAGAAGGAATATTATTCCAAGGAAAAACAGTGGGGATTCGTGAAGCTTATAATCTATTCTGTGATGAACAAGAAGCAGCTGTATGGATGGTCAGCCAATTAGCACAAGGCAAATCCCATCCCCAAAAATTCGACCAGGCGACCCCTGTAGAATATATTGCTGTAAGAGCAGCAACTTTATCGTTTGCAATGAAACTTCTTGCGGAAAAAACGATTGTTCTAGAAACCGAATACTTAAAAGAGGAGAAAACAAATGAAAAATGATAAAATCGCGATTTTAGTAGATTCTGGTACGGATGTGCCAGAAGAATTGATAAAAAAATATGAGATGTACATGATTCCTTTGAAAATTATTTATAAAGATCAGGTATATACAGATAAAATAGATATTACACCTGAAGAAATCTATCAACGTTTGCCAGAGGAAATTCCAGGTACATCTTTGCCTGATGGTGAGTCGATCACAGAAATCTTTGAGCAAATCAAAAAAGATGGTTATGAAAAAGTACTTGCGGTAACGATTTCCAGCGGATTGAGCGGGACGTATAACGTGGTTCGTTTGATTGCAGAACAGCAAGAAGAACTAGAAGCGTATGTACTAGATACGAAAAATATCGGTATTGGTGCGGGTTTTTCTGCAATACAAGCAGCGAAATGGCTAGAAGACGGTGTCGAGTGGAATCAGCTGATCAGTAATTTGAATGAATTAGTCGAAAGAACAAAAGTTTTCTTTAATGTTGCGACATTGGAATATCTCCAAAAAGGTGGACGGATTGGTTTGGTTGCTTCTATTTTAGGAACCGCTTTAAAGCTTAACCCGATCATCTCCTGTAATGATGAAGGAATCTATTACACAGTAGGAAAAGCTAGAGGGCGTAAAAAAAGTTTGGATAAGACGGTTGCTTATGTCAAAGAAAAAGTCGGCAATGCCAAGGTTTTTAACTTAGCCGTTGCCCACGGTGATGCGAAAGAAGAAGCGATTGAAATGGAAGCGAGGCTCAAAAGAGAGTTTCCACAAGCAAACCAAATCTACTTTGGTCAAATTTCTCCGGCATTAGTAGTCCATACTGGTCCGGGATTATTAGGTGTCGGTGTACAAGTTTTAGAAGGATAAATCAAAAAAAGGAAAACAATGAGGTGAAAATCAGTGTTTTCCTTTTTTTATTGAAGTTAGAACAAAAAAAGAAAGTATTTTGCACTCCCATGTTAATTTTCTCTTTTGTTTTATAGGCAAAGATGAAACAAAACCAGAAATACGGTATAATGAAAAGGTGTGACAATAATATATAAGAGGTGGCTCTTTATGAAAAAAGTTTTAGTTGTCGATGATGAGAAGCCGATTTCGGATATCGTCAAATTCAATTTAGCCAAAGAAGGCTATGATGTTTATACTGCATATGATGGGGAAGAAGCCTTGGAAAAAGTTGCTGAGGTAGAACCTGATTTGATTTTACTTGATTTGATGCTACCTAAAATGGACGGCTTAGAAGTGGCTCGTGAGGTACGCAAAACGTATGACATGCCAATCATTATGGTAACAGCCAAAGATTCTGAAATTGATAAAGTCCTAGGCTTAGAATTAGGCGCGGATGACTACGTGACTAAGCCATTTTCCAATCGAGAATTAGTGGCAAGGGTCAAAGCGAATCTTCGTCGTGGTGCCACGGCTACGAGGGAACCAGAAGATGCGGCTCCTGCGGAATTGACGATTGGTGATTTGACCATCCATCCAGAAGCTTACATGGTGACGAAACGAGGAGAAACAATCGAGTTGACACATCGTGAATTCGAACTACTCTTTTACTTGGCGAAGCACCTTGGGCAAGTGATGACAAGAGAACATTTATTACAAACGGTTTGGGGCTATGATTATTTTGGAGATGTACGAACAGTGGATGTAACTGTACGTCGGTTGCGCGAGAAGATCGAAGATAATCCAAGCCATCCAAATTATTTAGTGACACGTCGTGGTGTCGGTTACTATTTGCGTAACCCAGAACAGGAGTAATTGGATGAAAAGAAAAGTCCGCTTTTTTCGATCAGTCAATTTTAAGATCGCTATTACTTTTATTTTGATTTTATTGATCTCGATCGAAATTATTGGCGCCTATTTTATACGTGGATTGGAACGTTCCACGATCAATACATTTATTAAAGATATGAATCAAACGGTGGAATCATTAGCGACGACAATCAGTCCGGAATTAAATCGAAAAGATAACGTAGATGACGAAGAGGTAAATGCGAATATCAAGAGATTCATTGAAAACAGTGCGACTAGCGATATCATCGAAATACGGGTCGTTGACGAAAAAGGGATCATCCGAGGAACAACTGATGTCAGTGAACAAAGCGCTGTGGGAAAGAAAAATGATTATGTCGATATCAATGATTTCACAACTAAACGGTATGTTGCTTTAGATAACGACGATAAACGGGTGAATATCAATGTTCAACCGATCCTGTCCCCGACCGGCGATGCCGTTATCGGGGCTCTTTACGTCAAAAGTAATATCGAACAAAAATATTCGGAGATCAATAATACAGCAGTCATTTTCTTTACTGCCTCACTGATTGCTGCGTTTATCTCAATGATCGTCTCCGTTTTAGTTGCTCGTTCGATTACTCAGCCAATCGGTGAAATGAGAGAACAAGCCATTCGAATCGCCAGAGGAGACTACAGCCGGAAAGTCAAAGTGCATGGACAAGATGAACTAGGGCAGTTGGCTGATACCTTCAATCAGTTAGCTGAACGTATCGAAGAAGCTCAAGATACAATGGAAGCTGAACGCAATCGGTTGGATAGCGTGCTGTCTCATATGACAGACGGCGTCATCGCGACAGACCGCAGGGGGAAAGTCATTACGATCAATGATATGGCTGTTTCCTTGCTAGATGTCAAAAATGAGGAAGCAATTGGACAATCGATTTTGACACTTTTGGATATCGAAGAAGAATATACCTTGCGTAAATTATTAGAAGATCCAAACGAAATGGTACTTGACCGTTCAACCAGTACATTGGAGAGCGATCAGATGATCTTACGAGTAGACTTTTCCATGATCCGTCGCGAATCAGGTTTTATCAGCGGATTAGTAGCTGTCTTGCATGATGTGACAGAACAAGAAAAAACAGAACGGGAACGCCGTGAATTCGTTTCTAATGTTTCCCATGAGCTTCGTACACCACTGACAAGCATGCGCAGTTATATCGAAGCATTGAGCGAAGGTGCATGGAAAGACGAAGAAGTAGCACCAAATTTTTTGAAAGTAACATTGGATGAAACAGATCGGATGATTCGAATGATCAATGATCTTCTGAATCTATCTCGCATGGATACAGGAAATACCCAGCTTCAATTAGAGTATGTCAATTTTAACGAGTTAGTGAATTTTGTTCTTGACCGTTTTGATATGATGGTGGGAAACCAAGAAAAAAATTATAAGATCCGTCGCGAATTCACGCAAAGAGATCTTTGGGTCGAAGTAGATACAGATAAAATCATCCAAGTAGTCGATAATATCATGAATAACGCGATCAAGTATTCACCAGATGGGGGAACGATCACCTGTCGCTTATTAGAAACGCATAATAACGTGATTTTAAGTATTACCGACCAAGGATTGGGGATTCCTAAAAAAGATCTGAACCGAGTGTTCGAACGATTTTATCGAGTAGATAAAGCACGTGCTAGAGCACAAGGTGGGACAGGACTTGGATTAGCTATTTCTAGAGAAGTAATCAAGGCGCACCGAGGCGCGATTTGGGCAGAGAGCAAGGAAGGAAAAGGATCGACTTTTTATATCTCGCTGCCATACGAACCTTATGAGGAGGAATGGTGGGAATGAGAATTTCTGAAAAAGTCGTTCGCGTAGGACTTATTTTGATGGTTGCATTAAGTTTATATTTCTCTTATGCCATCTGGCTGAGTCCAGCAGGGAAAAGTTCGATCAGCGTCGATGAGACAAACACTCAAATGATCGAGTCTCAAAGCAGTCGGAAAACTTCTGAAGTTTTTCTTCCGCTTCATGTCACGTGGCACCATTCGGGAACGATCCAAGAAACCAACAGTGAAAATCTCGTGTACCGATTGCAATTGATCATCGATAAAGCAAGATTCGGGAAACTTTCTGAAGTCGTTTCGGGAGATGAATCACAATTCGAACAAGTGAAAAACCTGACATCTGGTTTCGAGTTGGCCTATAATGCGCCTTTTTTGCTAAGAGAATATAAGGAAGCATTTGATTTAGATGTAGACGTCTCGAATTTGGCAAAAGAAAGCGAAAATATGTATTTTACTAGAATACAATTCGATCAAGAAAACAAAAAAATCCGATTTTTGAATTATTCGAACCACCTTGTATATGAAGCGAATATTTCGTTGAATTGGGAGGATATCAACAAAGAATTAACAGCAAACGACACGAAATGGACAGAAATGTCAACAGAACCGTCGACGATCGACACCCAATATGCTACGAAACATTCAATCAAGTTGAAAAAGTACAGCTATATCCTTTCGCAGCAACCCTATACACTTTTTAGAAATGCTTTTTTCCAGAAACCAGATAGCGTGAAGAATAATGATGAAAGCAATGAATTGATTTTTTACGGTGGGAATGAAACGATGTCTATCCATTCGGAAACGCAAGTAGTTGATTTTCGAGGAGAGCTGCCAGAGAAAAAAGAAAATGCTAGTGTATTTTCTGAAAGTTTTCCCTATATTAGCAAATTAGGCAGTTCTTTAGGGAATCTCAGATATTTTGACCGCAGTGACAATACCATCGATTACCGGATCTTCGTGGAAGGCTTCCCGGTTTTTGGGACGGACAGCAGAGGACAGATTGGTGTGGAAGTTGGCGGTGAAACGAACGGTTCGGTGCAAGTGAATATTCAAACCAGTTTGAATACGATTCAAGTACCGATACCGTCAGATGAAGAAGTAGAACTTGCAAGTACGAATGAAATCATCCAGCAGCTGGAAGCTAAGGGAGCAGATAGCAACAAGATTGGTTCAGTAATCGTTGGCTATACATGGCAAAATGTTAAAGAAACGAATCGCGTCGTTGATCTCTTACCTGAATGGTATGTGAAATATGAAGATAACTGGTATTCAGCTAACGACCTTCTGGAAAAATTACCTGGATTGGAGGCGAATTAATTGGATTTTAAAAAAATCGAATGGATATTTTTCGTCGCTTTTTTAGGGTTGAATGTGTTTTTATTCAGCAGTTATCATGATGCGGTATACCAAGAAAACAATGTTATTCGTTCTGATCAGACTGAATCCATCCAACAACGTCTGGCTAGTGACGATATCACTTATACGGGGAAGATTTCTTCTGAGAGCAAGCAAGGCTATTATCTTAGCGCGGAACAGACCAATCTTAGCACTTCATTAGCAAATTATCGCAAGGCTGGTAAAAGCGGATTGTTGGAAAGTGGCGTGTTTTTAGACGGCGATGTTTTGACAAAATCCTTATCCAGCTCAGAATCTGAAAAGAACGTGATTGATCCAGATAAGATCAGCAGTTCTTTGGAAGATTTTTTAGCTAACAAAGACAATATTTTGTTCGGTAATGAGTATGTGTATACGAAAAACTTTTCTCATTTAGAAGAAGAACCACTAGAAATCCAAGCAAGCCAAGAGTATGAAGGTATTCCGTTCAATGATGATACAGCAAAAATCGTTCTTTCTTTAGAAAAAAACGATAACGATTATAGTATCACGAAATACATGCAGACGCATTTATCTGATATCGAGCAGCTGCGTGAAAAGACGGAACTGTATACAGAAGAGGAAGCAATCAATACATTGTACATCAATAACAAAATACCAAGAGGATCAAAAATCTTATGGCGTCAACTAGCTTATTCCTGTATTCTGAAAGTCCGGGAAAAAAATGTGTATGTTCCTGTTTGGCATGTAGCGATCGAAACAAGTGATAAAGTGGTTCAAATCGAGAGCGTCAACGCTTTCAGCAATACGATCGTGACAAACAACACTGTACCAAAAGTGGAAGATCAATAAAAAAGCGAGTATAATGAAAAAAGTTTACAAAGTAAGAAGGGAAGTAGGAGTCAAATGGCTGAAGAAAAAACAGCTTTTAAAATCAGTATCCTAGCAAGTGGAAGTTCGGGTAATTCACTTTATATCGAAAGTGAAAAAAAACGGCTTTTGGTCGATGCAGGACTTAGCGGTAAAAAAATCACTTCCTTGATGGCTCAAATTGATCGGACACCGGACCAATTAGATGGAATACTTGTGACGCATGAACATCGAGACCATATACATGGTGTGGGTGTCTTGGCTCGTAAGTATCATTTGGATGTTTTTGCCAATCAGCAGACTTGGGAAGCGATGGAGCCGCTGATTGGGAATGTACCAGTGGAACAAAAACATCTATTTGAGATGGGAAAAGTAAGAACATTCGGCGATATCGATATTGAGAGTTTCGGCGTCTCCCATGACGCAGCAGCTCCGCAATTTTATCGTTTCCAATTCTCCTGAATGACGGTATGTTTAGCATAGTTTATCGTTTCCATAAAGAAAACCGTTCATTCGTCATGTTGACGGATACCGGATACTGCAGTGATTACATGCGAGGTGTCATTGAAAATGCCGATGGTTATTTGATGGAAAGTAACCATGATCTTGAGATGTTACGCATGGGGCCTTATCCGTGGAATCTAAAACAGCGTATTTTAGGAGATAGAGGGCATCTTTCCAACGAAGATGGTGCACTTGTCATGACTGATGTGATCGGTAATCGGACCAAACGGATCTATCTTGGTCATCTTAGCAAGGAAAACAATATGAAAGAACTCGCTCATTTAACGATGGAAAATGTTTTGAAAGAAAAAGATTTTGGCGTTGGACATGATTTTGAAATCTATGATACAGATCCAGATGAAGCAACTGAGCTATTTTCGATTTAAACAGTGCAGTCAATAAAAAATAAAAACAGAAGATAAAATCAATTAGTGTTGGTTTTATCTTCTGTTTTTATTTTTCAGAACATTGACAAAACAACCGTGTTATCGGCTGACTACACTGATATGCTGTTTTTCATGTTGTTTATCCAGTATCTCATCTACTAATGCAATCGCGTAATCTGCCATGCTGATCGTACTGTCGCCAGCAGCGTTTCTTTGTAGATAATCATCACTTAATAAATAAGTGCCTGTACGCTTGCCGTGTGGATCAAATAAAGAAGCTGGACTGATATAAGTCCACTGTAGATTTTTAGATTGTTTCAATTTTAGCAATCCTTCGTACATATTGAAAGCTGTTGGATAGAAGGGTGCATTTTTAGGTACTTGGTCAATCATACGAGTCGTCTTTTCTGTATCCAAGAATAACGAAGAGGCACCCCCAACGACGATTAAGTGTGTATCGGTTCCTTCAAGTATCTCAATCAAATGGGACAAAGAAGTTTGATGCATTTCTTCTTTTCCTTTAGGAGCGTTGAAAGCATCAACGACAACATCAAAAGATGCAAGGTCAGTAGCTGTCAACTCAAATAAATCCTTTTGTATAAACGGAACATCTGATGGTAATTTTTCTGGATGACGCACGATTGCCGTCACATCTAACTCTCTGGACAATGCTTCGTCTAAAATAAATGAACCTGCATGACCAGTAGCGCCAATGATTGCGATTTTCATAAAAAACCTCCTTTTTTATTTCTGTCCATTGTAAGCAGTTACTGGATATTCGTCAAAGAATCCGTTTTTTGAAAAGCTTAGTGCGCATTCCTTTCATGGTTCGTGTTCATTAGGTATAGTTAAATTAAGAAAACTGGTTAATCAAATAGAAGATGAAGGAGATAAGAAATGAAAGAGTGGTTAGATCGTGCCTTTTTACCAATGATAACATCTGTTGTGAATCTTAGACCCTTAACTGCTTTGCGTAATGGAATGACTTATACGATCCCGATAATTATAGCTGGCTCGCTGTTTTTCTTATTTGCTCATTTTCCTGTAGATTACATCGCTCAGTGGATAGACAAAACAGGATTTTCTATGTATTTTACACAAGTATACCAGGCTACATTTGACGTGATAGCCTTTTGGATCGTTTTTGCTATTGCGTATGCTTATGCAAAAGAAGAAAACATCGATCACTTGCCAGTCGGCATGACAGCCTTGTCTGCTTACCTACTACTTATTCAGCCACTTAATGTTCAGGGAGAGATAGATAATATCTGGACAGGCGGTGAAGGGATACTAGGAGCAGTTGCAACCGGGCTCCTCATCGGATGGGGCTATGCACGTTTAGCAAGATTTGCGAAAGGGTGGAGGCAAAGAGGGAAGATTCCTGAAAATGTTTGGCAGTCTTTTACTTCATTGATTCCAATACTTGCTATAGTCATTTTTACGCTTATAGGTTCAGCTGTTTTTCAACAGTTGTTCGGGATGACTGTTATTCAAGGAATATGGACGTACGTCCAGCTTCCGATCCAATCGTTGATAGACACGTTATTCGGTGTGCTTTTATTAGGTTTTTTTGTCCCGTTTTTATGGCTATTTGGTCTTCATGGATCTGCGATGGTCAATGGGTTGGTTAGTCCGATCTTACAAGCAAACTCATTAGCAAATGCAGAAATCTTAGCCTCTGGAAAAGAATTGACTGTGGCAAATGGCGGGCATATCGTTACTCAGCAATTTCTTGATCAATTCATGACTGTTACCGGAGCAGGTTTGACGTTAGGGGCTGTATTTTTTATGATGTTTTTTGCGAAATCGAGGAAATACCGAGAATTAGGAAAACTTTCTCTTTTACCAGCCTTTTTCAATATCAATGAATCGATTATTTTTTCCACACCGATTGTGATGAACCCGATGATGGCTGTTCCTTTTATTTTCGCGCCGATCCTCTCAGGATTGATTACCTATTCCGCTTTATATTTTGGATTTGTTCCTTTATTTACAGCGGTCCAAGTTCCTTGGACAACACCGCCGATCCTCTCGGGTTTTTTAGTAGGCGGAGTGCCTGCAGCGATTTTACAAGGTATCGTGCTGGCAATTAGTTTTTTTATTTATTTCCCATTTTTGAAAAAAATAGATTCTGCAAACTTCAAAAAGGAAAGACAGACAAAAAATGCTGGAACAGCAGAAAAGATCATCGACTAAAAAAACAAAAATACTCCTGTCGCTTTAGATTGGAAAAATCACCAATCTAGGATGACAGGAGTATTTCTAATCATGTTTATACCAGTCCTTTTTGGACAGCTAATTGAACAAGAACAACTAATGTGTTCATTCCTACGTGTGTGATCATTGATGTCCAGATCCGACCAGTAGCTTTGTACTCTAGGCTGAAGAAGAAACCTAAGAAAAAGTAAATCAGCAAATGACCATCATTATGAGCGAACGCAAACAGCAAAGAGCTGATCACTGCCCCGACCCAAAAATTTGAATACCGGCTGATGATCCCCAGTATGCTGCGGCGGAATACGAACTCTTCCATGATGGGTCCTGCAATAGTTGTCGCCAAAATAAAAGCAGGTGCTTCCATGATCATCTGGATGATATTTTGTGTATTCTCAGAAGGGGTTGCTTCGCCAAACAATACAGATTCCAGCATGACAGCGATGCTTTGCAGAAGCAATGCGACAAAGATCCCAACTAATCCATAAATAACGATCTTTGGAACAGAAGCTTTTTTTACTGCTGATTCGATCGCTAAAGGCTCACGTTGCTTAAAATAAAAAATAGCTAGGACAACCGCGCCCA
>OLQY01002603.1_pt1 | contig 10926 bp, 9 predicted proteins | sample 1672851 | NCBI WGS metagenome assembly OLQY01 (sample SAMEA3136730, study PRJEB25190) | human gut metagenome | reverse complement strand
TGCCCGTTTGTCTGTGAAAAACCTTCCCGGAAAACGCGCTGCTGCGCCAAGCCGGCGGGCGGCCAATGGCCGCCCCTACACATTCAACAGGCCAGGAATGTGATTTTTTGGAGGAAAGAAATCCGTCAAAGCACCTTGCTGCCCAGCGCCTGGCTGGTGCGGGAGAGCGAGAGGTTGGCAAGCTCCTGATTGTCAAGGGTGTAGCGCAGGACCAGCACATTCATATTTCTCAGTGAGACCAATGCTGCGCATTTATTTGAGCGGTGCAAGTCAGGATCCGTCTCACGAATTTGCCCCCAAAACTGCCCCAAAAGGGTTTGAAACGGTTCAGCACGGTGCAGCACCTTTTTGTACACATGGGACAAAATCTATTCCGAGCCTTGGTACACAACACCACCAAACCCAACAAAACCGCACTGTAACGAACAAATTTTAGACTTCTCATAACCCGGAGGTCGCAGGTTCAAGTCCTGTCCCCGCAACCATGGCGAGTATTCTTACAGCATTTGAAAGGCTGTTAAGAACGCTCGCTTTTTCTCATACAGCAAGTTGACCTGGGGCGTAGTTGACAACTACGCCTTTTCTTGTATTTACCGACACCTGCGGTGCCGGAAGTAGAAACACATCGGGGATGAAGATGGCTCCCACACAGTTGTAATGGATCGCAAGATGCTGCTCCCATATCCCGTCGATTTTCTCCGCCTGATTGACTTCGATGTGATCGATCAGCTCATTGAGCATCCTGGGGGTCAGAACCTTGGCTCTTGTGTATTTGCGGACGGTGGAGATAGACATATCCGCCGTTACAGACTTGCTGCTGAGCTTGTCCATTTCAGCACGGAGGGCCTCGATCTTCTCGGATATCTCCTTTTGTTCATCCTCATACCTGCGGGACATTTTGGCGAAGCGGTCATCCGAGAGCTTGCCGGAAACATTGTCCTCATAGATACGCTCAAATAATCCATCCAGTTCTTCTCCTGTTTTATGTTCTTTTGCCGCTATGGGTTAGTCGCATCCACATAATCGATGAGTTCTGTGCCAGACAATGTCGGATCAAAACTTCCATAGATCGCTGGCAAAGTTCGCGTATTCAATACGAAATTTTTCGGCAATTCTTTTGGTGTATAACCCGTGATGCGCCTGAATTCGCGATTGAAATTGCGAATCGTTGTGAACCCGCAGTTTGCACAAATTTCCGTGATTTTTGTGTTTGGTTCCGAATGGATCAATTGAACAGCCTTTTCTACGCGTACGGTGCTGAGATACTGCGAAAATGTCATACCTGCCTGCTTTTTAAAGTATCGCGAAAAGTACGCCGGAGAGAAGTTCATGAATTCAACCGCATCGTCAAAGGTGATGCTGGAATAATCTGTATCGACACGGTTCAATAGCTGCTTATATCGGTTCACCTGTTCATTTTCTTGTTGACAGTCTATCAATGGTTGTGCCCGATAAATATCTACAAGAATCAGAATCATTAACGCCAGTGTTCTCTGTTCAAAGAAAGGCTGCTTTTCATAAAGCTCACGACGAATTTCCATCAGCTGGTTTTGAATATGCCCATCGTCATGAAAAAGCGATTGAGTCGGCATACGACCACATGTGAGCGATGTTGTTGTTCGCTCATCGATCAATGATACAAAAAGAACACAGTCTTGCCCTGCATTAATTGAATGGATGTTGCCACTGTAGCAGAGTAACCCCTTTCCCGGTGTTAGGCTGTACTCGTGTTCATTGAGAGTTATATGTGCAGTTCCAGTCTTGCATAGAATCAATTCATGCTCCATGTGCCAGTGGGATATGTTATGCAGATTTTTGTACTCTCCAACCCACACACGTTCGTTCCCTGCATAGTATCTTTTTTCGAGTTTTGCTATCACAATTCGTTCCCTCTCTCGCCAGAACAATAAATGTCCATATCTTGCCAAAGGTTGTCTTTCAATTCGTCAATTTATATGTTAATATTACCACAAATCAACGAATTAGTAAACAATTTATGTGCAATATTGACCATTTAGGCAGAATCCTAATCAAAAGTGGTATTCTACCTGCAACGGCACGAAGTCAATACACAGCAAGAAAAGGAGGCTATTTGTCGAAAAAACGCATTTAACGCAACCAATTTAATGAAAGGAAACGGATTACGATGAAAAAGCAAAAAAGCTTGATTGCCTTACTGATATGTCTGGCGTTTTGCCTGATCAGTATGTTTGGAACTTGGTCTATGTTGACTTGCAACGGAACGGTTGAAGTAAATGATTTGAAGATTTCGACCTCCAAAGGTGACTTGGTTCGCTTCCTGGAGTATCGTCCTAAAACAGCTACTGCAGATACCCCTGTTCCTGCGATCGTTTATAGCCCTGGTAATGATAGCACCGCCGAAAGCGTTCGCCTTTGCTCTTCGGAACTGGCGCGTCGTGGTTATGCCGTGTATGTTCTGGATCTGCTCTCCGCAGGTCACTCCTCCGAAGGCATTGGTAATTCGCCCACCTTTGGTTTTGAAGAGCTGATTGACTACGTCTACAGCAACCTCGACTATGTAGACAATGCTCATATCGGCATCGCAGGTTATTCAAAGGGCGGTGGAAATGTTATCCGCGTCATGACTACTCTTGGCGATCAGCAACGTGAAGATCCTGACAACTATGTCCGCAAAGTTGACGCAGCTCTGATCCTTGCTCCGCCGTTCCAGCCTCTGGATGCTCTGGCTACCGGCGTCAACCTTGGTTTTGGTGCTGGCCTGTACGATCCTTATTCTCGCATCGGTTTCAAACCAGTAGAAGGTTACTGGCCAGGCGACCTGAGCGTAAAACGCGAAATGAAGGAAACCATTAACCTTGGTGTGCCTGGCACTTTTGCCGAAGATGAGCTGGACGACCCGAATGTTAAGGTTGAAATCGGTCATGTATACGGTAGCTTTGCTGAGAACAACGCTCGCGTCGTTTACAATCCTGCTGACTCTACCCACGGTTCTGGTATGATCAGCCGCGGCTTTATTCATGATACTGTGGACTTCTTTATGCAGGCTATTCCTGCACCGAATCCCATTGATGCCAACGACCTGGTGTATCCTGCGTTGATGCTGTTCTCTGCACTCGGTTTGATCGCTCTGTTGGCGATGACGGTTCCTGTTGCTCTTCTGCTCCTCGAGACGCCTATCTTTGCTGCGCTTCACCGTCCGGCCGGCGCTCCTGTTTCCGGTTTGAACACCAAAAAAGACTGGACCATCTTTATTGTAGCTTCTCTGATTGCTGGCTTTGTTCCTCCGATCATGGCTCCTGTCATCATTCAGCAAACCAGCAAGATCTTCTCTCTGACTGGGCAGGGAACCACTGGCAGTGTCTTTGTTTATGGTGTCGCAAACAACGTCGTTGTATGGATGATGTTCAGTGCTTTGTTCCTGTTGGCAATGTTCTTCCTGTTCTATAATGTTATTCACAAGAAGAATGGCGTAAAACTTTCTGATTATGGATTGGCAATTTCTCTGGCTGATATTGGCCGCATCATTCTTCTGGCTATTGCCGTTATCCTGACCTGCCGCAGCGTTGTCTGGTTTGCAGATTACTTCTTCAAGGTTGATTTCCGTCTTGTTGATCTGTCCATGGCTACAATGGACTGGAATCATCTGCGTGTATCCCTTTGCTACGCTCCGTTCTTTATCCTGTACTGGTGCATCAACTCTCTTACAATGAACGGCTGCAACCGCTTTAAAAACATGAGCGAAGGCAAAAACCTTCTGATCTGCGTGCTTTGCAACACTTTCGGAACGATTGTTGTAGTGCTGGTCTACTATATTATGCTGTATCGCACTGGCTGCGGTATTGGTGCATTCTCCAACTGGAAAGCATATATGATGCTCAGCTACATGATTCTTTCCGCTACTGCAGGTACAATTATCAATCGTAAGATTTATAACGCAACCAGCAGCCTTTACCTTGGTCCTGTGATTTTCGGTACGCTGATTGCCATCATTAACACCACAGTTTATACGTTGCCCGCAGCTTAACTGCAAGCAGACCATTTGGGCTAAAGTAAATTGGACAAAATATTTACCTGAAATGCCGAGAAGGAAATAACAGATCCCCCCTAGTGGATTATGCAAGCTAACTAGGGGGGATTTCTCTGGATTATTTAGAAAAGAAAAACAAGGCGGTGATAAGAGTATTATGGCAACGAAACAAAAGTTGACCACTTTGGGCATCGAATTAGGCTCAACACGCATCAAAGCAGTTTTGACGAGTTTGGATGGTACAATACTAGCCAGTGGTATGCATGACTGGGAGAACCGTTTTGAAGACGGTTATTGGACTTACCATCTAGATGATGTATGGGCAGGCATTCGAGATGCCTATCGTGACTTAGCACTGAACTATGAAAACACCTATGGGGAAGTTCTTCAGACCGTTGGCGCTATTGGCGTTTCAGCCATGATGCATGGCTATCTTCCATTTGATTGTAATGGACAACAGCTGACAGCATTCCGTACCTGGCGTAACACTACAACTCAACAGGCAGCAAATGCTTTGACAGAGCGTTTTCATTTCAACATTCCTCAGCGATGGAGCATAGCTCACTTTTATCAGGCCATTCTTAATGGAGAGGCACACGTTAATAATGTTGCGTTTCTGACAACTCTTGCCGGTTATGTCCATTGGCAGCTAACTGGTAATAAGGTTCTGGGTATCGGGGACGCATCCGGCATGTTTCCTATCGACAGCAACACCTGTGATTATAATACTTCCATGCTCGATTCCTTCGATGCTTTGCTCAAAGAAGCAAAGTTACCATTTCACCTGCGTGATTTGCTTCCCAAGGTACTGTGTGCGGGGGAAGATGCCGGTTATTTAACAGAAGCAGGTGCCAAACTCCTCGATTCCACGGGAACACTATCTCCCGGAATTCCGTTTTGTCCACCAGAAGGTGATGCTGGAACCGGCATGGTGGCTACTAACAGCGTTGCACAGCGCACCGGTAATGTCAGCGCCGGCACAAGCGTTTTTGCTATGATCGTGCTTGATAAGCCGCTGAAACAAGTTCATCCAGAGATAGATATGGTCACTACTCCACAAGGTGCTCCTGTTGCTATGGTTCACTGTAATACTTGCACATCTGATCTGGATGGCTGGGTGAATTTGATGGGAGAAATGACCGAGGCTGCCGGGACCACACTGACCAAATCTCAGCTGTATAATCTTTTCTACCAGAAAGCATTACAAGGCGATGCTGATTGCGGTGGGTTGATCAATTTCAACTACTTCTCCGGCGAGCCAGTCACGGGCATATCAGATGGACGGCCAATATTTATTCGTCGCCCCAATGCAAAATTTAATCTTGCCAACTTCGCACGAGCCCAATTGTATTCCTGTATTGCGACTTTGAAGTATGGTTTGGACATTTTGTTCGAGCAAGAGCAGGTAACAGTCGACAATCTACTTGGCCATGGAGGTCTATTCAAGGTCCCCGCAGTTGGGCAGAAATTACTGGCCGGGGCGTTGGGTGTTCCGGTATCTGTAATGAAAACAGCCGGAGAGGGCGGACCGTGGGGTATGGCACTTTTGGCTGGCTATCGTTTGAATCGGAATAAGGATGAGAACTTGGAAAACTATTTACAGAACCATATCTTTATCCATTCCGAAGGAAATACCCAGACACCCGATAAAGCTGATCAGTTCGGATTTTCCGCATTCATGAAAGAGTATATACGTTGCTTGCCGGTCGAACGCGCCGCCGTAGATGCTCTTCGCTAAATTAGGAGGCTATTAATAATGCGTATGCAAGACTATGAATTTTGGTTTGTAGTAGGAAGCCAGTTCCTGTATGGTCCCGAAGTGCTCGAAACCGTAGCTGCTCGTGCTTCCGAAATGGCCGATGTGTTAAATGCTTCTGGCAACTTGCCTTGCAAATTGGTATACAAGGTCACCGCAAAAACTAATAAAGAAATTGCTGCTGTTGTACGTGAAGCCAACTATGACCCGCACTGCGCTGGCATTATCACATGGTGCCACACTTTCAGCCCAAGCAAAATGTGGATCAATGGCTTCGTTGACCTGCAAAAACCTTATTGCCACTTTGCCACTCAGTATAATCGCGAAATCCCAAATGAAGAAATCGATATGGACTTTATGAACCTGAACCAAGCTGCTCACGGCGATAGGGAACATGGATTCATTGCCGCAAGACTGCGGATGCCTCGCAAAATTATTTTTGGTTATTGGCAAGACGAGGAAATTCAAAAGCGTCTCGGTCGTTGGATGCGTGCCGCTGTAGGTGTAGCAGTTTCGCGGAATCTAAAAGTCATGCGTTTTGGTGACAATATGCGTGAGGTTGCAGTAACTGAAGGCGATAAGGTTGAAGTTCAGGCTAAACTCGGATGGCAGGTAAATACCTGGGCAGTAGGTGACCTTGTGAAAGTAATGAACGAGGTCACCGATGCTGAAGTCGATGCTTTAATGGACACTTATCGTTCCAGCTACGACTTTGCTACTGATAATATCGATGCTATTCGCTATCAGGCCAGAGAAGAAATTGCCATCAAAAAAATGCTGGATGACGAAGGATGTCAGGCATTTTCTAATACATTCCAAGATTTGTATGGCATGGAGCAGCTGCCCGGCCTGGCCAGTCAACATTTGATGGCTCAAGGATACGGCTACGGCGGCGAAGGGGACTGGAAAGTTGCTGCCATGACTGCCATCATGAAATCGATGGGCGGTAACGGCAATGGATGCTCGCTCTTCATGGAAGACTATACTTACAATCTGGTTCCAGGTGCAGAATATAGCCTTGGTGCTCATATGTTGGAAGTTTGCCCTTGCTGCGCAGCAGAAAAGCCCCGTATCGAGACCCACCCCCTGGGTATCGGGATGAATGAAAAAGACCCGGCACGTCTTGTGTTTGAAGGTAAAGCCGGCCCGGCTATTGTTGTCAGCCTGATTGATATGGGTGGTCGTTTGCGACTGATCTGCCAGGATATAGAGTGCGTAAAACCCATTCTGCCAATGCCTAATCTCCCCGTTGCCCGTGTCATGTGGAAGGCACTGCCGAGCTTGGCAACTGGCGTAGAATGTTGGATCACTGCTGGCGGTGCCCATCATACAGTACTGAGCTATGACGTAACTGCTGAGCAAATGCACGACTGGGCCAACATGATGGGTATAGAATTCGTCCATATCGGTAAGGATACCACTCCTGAAAGTCTGGAGCATGATCTGTTTCTTGCTGACCTTGCCTGGAAGCTGAAGTGAGGATCATGATGCTGGAATATCTTCGACAACAGGTCTACGAGGCAAACATGGAATTGCCTCGCCACGGTCTTGTAACCTATACTTGGGGAAATGTTTCCGCCATCGACCATGAAAAAGGTCTAATCGTTATTAAGCCATCTGGTGTGGATTATAACGAATTGGCTCCTGACAATCTTGTAATAGTAGATATGGCTGGCAATGTGGTAGAAGGCAGCTTGAAACCTAGCAGTGATACAAAAACTCATCTGGAATTGTACAATGCATTTCCTGCATTGGGCGGCATCGTCCACACCCATAGCACTTATGCTGTAGCATGGGCACAGGCGTGCAAGGATATTCCTGCCTTTGGTACAACACATGCTGATTATTTCTACGGTGCAGTGCCATGTACCCGCAAGTTGACCCAGGAAGAGGTTGATTCAGATTATGAGCGGAACACCGGTAAGGCAATCGTTGAAACCTTTTGTGATCACAATATCGTTCCCATGCATGTACCAGGTGTCCTGTGTGCGAACCATGGTCCATTCACTTGGGGAAAGGATGCTGCTCAGGCAGTATACCATGCCGTTGTACTAGAAGAAGTTGCAAAAATGGCATTACTGACCAATCAAGTCAATCCTAATACAGCACCAGCTCCACAATATGTATTGGACAAACACTATCACCGCAAACATGGATCCACTGCATATTATGGCCAATAATAAGACCTCCTTAACATACCAGCAGAGAGCCGTAAACACAGGTTGGCGTGAAACAGGTTATCTGATACTGAAAGTGGATTCTCTCCCAGTCGGTAAAAAATCAGTTTTCACCAGTGAGGAAATCCATCTAGCAAGAACAGCCGTAAATCAGCTGCGAAACAAGAAAATCCAACAAGGCCAGTACACCGACGCGACCGATGATATGCTGCTGAAATTGGTCTGAAAGAACAAATTATGCATGAACAGAAATTGCCCTGCAAGGTGCCTTGCAGGGTAGTTTTCTATAATTACAACGAATACTTTTATCAAAAGGTCAATCTCATCTGATACCACGTCACATCACCGTGGGTGGAGCCGGAAATACCCTCGCTGACAAAGCCGAACTTGGCGTAATAATGTACAAGACGGTCCTTGCAGGTCAGCACAAGCCCCTCGCGGCCCTGACGGCGCGCCTCGGCAATGACATGTTCCAGCAGCATGGCGGCACAGCCGCGGCGACGGTAAGCGGGGATTGTATCCACGCCGAAAATCATCTGCCATGCGCCGTTTTCGTTATGCAGGGCCGCGTCATCGTACATCTCGTCCCGCAGGTCCGGCTCGTCCGTAGCCATGCCATTCACAAAGCCCACCAGCTGTTTGCCGTCCATCAACACCCAAAAATGGTTCGGATACAGCGCCAGGCGTCTGGCAAGGCTCAATTCTGTGGCGGCTTCGGCAGCGGGGAAGCACTCGGCTTCAATTTGTACCACAGCTGCCAAATCGGCGGAAGTCGCGGTTCTGATTTGCATAACAATTCTCCTTATTTTCTCAATGCTTCGGTTTTCTTCTATTTTGCCTTTCCTGCGGGCTGCTGTCAAGATTCCTGCAGCATGATCTTTACGATTTCCTTGTCGGTTTCGCGCATACCCTCGCGGCCGAGCTGGCTTACATTGCGGATTGTGTTTTCCACGCCCTTGGTGACAATGCCGTCGCCGCCGCGGAACTGCTGGCCGTTCTGGTACATATGGTAGCCCATGATACCGGCCTGCACGCTGGACGCAATTTTGGCCGCACAGCTCGGCTTGGCACCGTCGCAGATAATGCCGGACACGATTGCCAGCGAGTTTACCAGGGTGTGGGAAATAGCCTTGAGGTCTGCGCCCTGCAGATAGGCAATACCACACCCGGCCGCACAGCCGGCGCTGACTGCACCGCAGTATGCGGACAGCCGCCCGATACCCGTTTTTTCGTGAATAGCAATCAGGTTGGAGAGTGCCAAAGCGCGGTAAAGTCTATCTTTCGGCACCGCCAGTGCTTTGGCGTACTCGATAACCGGCACGGACACCGTAATCCCCTGGTTGCCGCTGCCGGAATTGATAACCACCGGCAGTTCGCAGCCGCTCATGCGCGCGTCGGACCCGGCCGCCGCCTTGGCAATGGCGCGGTTTCGCACATCGTCACCATAAAATTTGAGCATGGTAGAACCGATGTTGGCACCGTAATCACCCAGCAAGCCTTCCTCGGAAATCTGGGTGTTGTACTGAATCTGGGTATCCAACACCGGGCAGACGTCTGCCGTATCACAGGTGTTGGCAAAGTCGAAAATATCCGCGATTGTCAGCAGGTTCCTGTCGGACAGGCCGTCCTCTGCGGGATTATCGCCGCCGCAGGCCGGTTTGCTTTCTGCCGCGGTATTGTCCAACAGAATGTCACTGTTTTTCTGGATAAACACAATGTTTGTGTGATACCGGCAAATGCGCACCACCGCAGAATCCGCGCCGTGATACAGTGCCACGATAATATCAAAGATAAAGCCGTTGTCGATGGACTCCACCGAAATCGGGACTTCTTTCATAAAACTGCGCATGGAGGCTTTCTGCTCTGCCGTCACTTTCGAGATAACTTCCAGCGCCTTGTCGGCATGGCCGCCCACAATGCCCGCCGCGGCTGCGGCCTCAATGCCTTTCATGCCATCGGTGTTGGGAACAACCACGCTCTTGACATTTTTAATGATATTGTTGCTGACACCGATTTTTACCATATCCGGCGTACAGCCCAGAACCTCCCGCGCTTTGGCGGCCGCGTAGGCAATGGAAATCGGCTCGGTGCAGCCCATTGCCGGAATAAGCTCCTCTTTCAGAATCTGTAAGTCCAGTATTGCTTCCAGCAGGTCACTTGCACCGTCTCGTTCTTTCCCTTCTCTGCGGTCAGTGCTCTGCGCTTCTGCATACCCTTTGTGTTCCACACTATCTCTTTGCAGGAAGCCCTCGTTTCCTTGGTATTCTGCTTTCAATACACCGACCTCCTTCCGGTCTGTACTTAGACTTACGATTGTTCGGACCTTCCCTTGAAAAAAAACAAGGTACTATGGCCTCGGCTGACTTCTTGCAGTTCGTTGTTACTGCGGCTTTCGGATTTTTTCCTATTTACCGTCTGCAAGACCTTCCCGGGTAAGAACAACAGCTTTCCTCCCACATAACCGCCACATTTACCGCACGGGATTCGAGCAGCATTAGACTTTGTGTTGCCTAGCACACTGGTCCTTTTCTGTACGGCCTACTATGTGATTTCTGTTCGTCGGTTCAGAAGTTTGCCCGCCAGCGTTTTTTTGCTGGCATCCGGCTTCATTCAGATTCCACCTCACGATGGACACCTTTGCCTTCGGCTAACGCTCCCTACTGCCGAGCGCGTAGTGGTCTTGCACCACCTATTGCCCATGCCGGGCACACAACGAATGACTGGGACTACCTCATATGCAGCAATCCCCGCTGATCAGTTTCATCGTTCCAGATCCTCTAGTAAAATGACTTTCCTTCGCCCCACATTCAGCTTTTGCCGCATCAGCATCTTTTTGCGCAAAGCGCGCCGAATCACAGAGCGCTTTTCCTTTTTAAAGTGTATTTTCTATTATAGCACGGCTGCATGCTGTGTAAAAGCAGGGCAACAGTTGGCTTAACAGTGATAAGGAAGTAATTCTAATTTTTACTGTTGGCTGACAGATT
>OLQY01002602.1_pt1 | contig 10928 bp, 10 predicted proteins | sample 1672851 | NCBI WGS metagenome assembly OLQY01 (sample SAMEA3136730, study PRJEB25190) | human gut metagenome | reverse complement strand
ATCCGCATTAAAGTTGATACGGTTGAACCCACCAAAAGAAGCAGCAATTTGATCCTGCCATCCACCAGCTTCCTGACAAAGATTACGCTCCAGATAAATAGCTTCATCTGCTAGTTTTTTCTTGTCAGCATACTTACCCTTTAATGCATAGAAAGCATTCAGCATTCCAACTGCGAAAGAACTTGATGTTCCTAGGCCAGAACGTGCTGGAAGGTCTGCTTCATATGTAAGACGAATCTCGTGCATGTCTAACATTTTCATTGCATTTCGGATCGCAGGGTGCTGAATATCGTCAATATTTGTTACACGCTCCGTCTTAGAATAAGACAGCTCCGTTGAATAATCAAAAAAACGCGGCAGATGACGAACATTTACATAACAGTATTTATCAAATGTAGTCGATAATACTGCTCCACCATTTTCTCTAAAAAAACTTTCCATATCCGTTCCGCCGCCAAAAAATGACATGCGGAATGGCGTTTTTGTAATAATCATATTTTTTCCTCTTCATAAGCTGCTTGATATTTTTAATTCAATATAGCATCCAAAACCGATAGAATATTCTTTTTCCAGTCCATGTTACTCAAGTGATATTCTATTGCCGCTTCTGACATTGCGCTTCTAGTATTATCATTTTCAAGCTTTTTTAATGCAGTTATATAATCTATTTCACTTTCACAGACAAAACCTGTCTTTTCATCCTCGACGAATTGCGTCAACCCATCTACGTTCGACACAATTACCGGCACACCAAACTTATATGCAATCGGAATCACTCCACTTTGCGTTGCCTCAATATAAGGGAGTACTACTGATCTTGCATGGTGAAAAAGCCACAACATTTCTTCATCCCGAATATAGCGATTAATTAATGTCACGTCTTTTTTTATCAGCTTGTATACTTCAGCTTCCTTTTTTGTTAATTCTCCACTTCCGGCAACAACTAATTTGTACTTCGGATTATCAGCTTCTGAAAACGCTCGAAACAAAGTTTCTAATCCCTTATATTTATCGATTCTTCCAAAAAACAAATGAAATTGATTCTCCGTAATCTCATCTGGTTTTAGTTCATTAACATTTGGCACATGCGCACCCAAGCAGAAGTAGACTCTTTTTTCTGTATTTTTCGGTTTTAATAACCCGTATTTTTCATAGGAAATTTTTGATAACAATAATATATAATTTACCTTATGTTCAAGCTTATCACTCAAAAAATCTGTATAATGATTTCGTAACTGTTGATAGATTGTTTGATTTGTAGGATGATTTCCGCCCGCATCATGTAATGTCAATAACATCGGTATCTTTGTCGAAACTAATTTCAGCCCAATTACAACAGTGTTAATTGGATTATCTATCAACCAGATCAAATCCGGTTTTAGCGTATTAACTCTTTTTGTGATTTCAACAAACGCCTTTTTCTTGGATAAAAAAGAATTTATCTTTCTTGTAAATCCAGAACTTTCTACAATTGTTTGATAATAAATATAATTTTTTTTACTCTGTAGCTTTTTTTCTATTTCAGCCGGTGCTACTACAGTTATTTCAAAACCAATTTCACTCAATACTGATTCAAGTGTTTCAAGAAACTGAATTATTCCACCTTTTGTATTTCCTGTAACCAATACTATTTTTTTCATCTGCTCCCTCATTCAATATAATGAACATATCTCCAAATATTCTAATATTGGTCCCCAACATTAGTAGTCACAAAACAATATAATCACCATACAACTATAAGCACAGCAAAATAAATGATAGTATCCATGTTTTGCAATAACGTGGAACCTCCATAGATTTATAACTGGATACCATTAGCTTTATCCTTCTCAATGTAGGTGTGTCACGAGAGAATATTTTGCCCTTGCAAAAAAAGGTTTCATATCTTTTAAATTGAAAATTGCATGAGATTTTGCCCCCACCATCTGCATAATCCACTTCAGCACACCAACTGATTTAATTCCCATTTTAATATCCGCAAATTCCGGCATAAAAAAAACAGGCTTTTCAAATGTAAGCGCTACATTCTTAGGCAAAGTTTTATTCACTTGGTAATAGCACCAAATATAAGGAAGATTAATGCCAGCGGATTTAACACAATACGCATTTCCATCATTTCTCAGATTTGTTTCCAAATAATAATCAACATTATTTTCACCCCTGATAAATTCAATACTAAAAAGTCCATCGTATTTTATCTTTTGAAAAAATAGATTTATCCGATTTATATCAATGTCCAATTGAGAAATTGGAGAGTATCGCAAATACCCCGTATTGGTATTATCAGGCTGACGTATAATCTGTGTAAACCCAGGGATAATAATTTTTTCTCCTTTCTCCAACGAGCATCCTATCAACTGAAACTCCATTTTTTTTTCAATATACTCTTGAATCTGCACAGTTTCGGAAACAACCTCTTCTAACAGTGTCGATAACTCTTCCCGATTTTTTGCTATCTTAATATCATTTTTTCCAGCACCTTTAATACTTTTAATCGGCTTAATAATGCACGGAAAAATATCCCAATCTACTTTTCCTTTCTTTGTATCTATAATCTCGCCTCTTGGAATTGCAAAACCGCTCTCCTTAGCCAACAAGGATTGATCATTCTTATTAAAGAAGAAATCCGGCTTAACTCCAATGGATGAACAGAAGAAGAACTCTTTCAGGTTATCAGCGTTGCTCATTACTACTTCAGATGCACCATCTGCGCAGCAAACAATAGCTTTCTTTTCATTTTTATCCGCAATTCTGTACAAGGCTTCCAGTATTTCATCGTAAGTTTTTAAATATCGAATAGTGCTTTTCTTCAAATATTTACTTTTTGAAACAAAATCTTTTTTTCCTCCATGCTCATCCACAATAAAAAGTGCAATATCTTCAGAAGAAATTCCTTCTGATCCTATCGACCTAATAACGCCCAATGTATTGTGGTGAATGCCACCAATAATGACAACTTTCATTTCCTTTATGCCACCTCCGTATTTCTTTATGAATCCATTTATTTATGTAGCGGCTGTAATTCTAACCAACGAATCGCTATTTAGGCACACAAATGCACAATAACTATTAATGGAATTTTTTGCGATATAGCACAATTTAATATTGAAATACACTCCAAATCAGGTACCTTTTTTCCTATAAAAGCCATATTTTCACATTAGTATGATTTGCGACACATTCCCCTTCTGTCGTTCATTGTGTTTTTTCAATATTTCATATTTACTATAAAGTCCGCTTATTCGCTGAAGATTCCTTTCCATTTGACAGATCCCGAAGTCTAATCCCCTCATATTTCACGCTTGCATAAGCAAACAACGCTTCAAGATCTTTGTAGAGTTTTTCAATGCTTCGCTCATCTTTAAAAGTAGGGCTTCCACCTGGCATAAGCTCGGAGGAATGAATCATAAACATTGCATAATCCCTGTCTGACACATAAGTCTGATCTAACACATACTTCATTTCTTCCAGATTATCACCATTTGGTCTAATCCAAAGTTCCGTCCCCTTCATAGCATGCCAAATGCTTCTAGCTAAGTTCTTTGCACTGGATGTCTTAAGAAAGAGCTTGTGTGAACGAAGAATGGTAACCGGAACCTCCAAAACGCTAGAACCGTTGGATGTATCAATCGAATATGGTTTATCCTTCGCTGACGAATAGTCACTTCCACAACTTCCTTCGGTTTGGCCCAATGAAGTTTTCCAATCCACATGCGGTGTGACCGAGCAATCCACCACATACCCATATTTTGATAAGAGCTCAAAGTATTTCTCGTTCGTTGCCCATCTTCCAGCTCGATGTGAAACAGGCTTGATTCCTGTTCTTTCAAAAATCAAATTTGTGAGAAATTTAATTTTTGCCTCCATTACATCATCTGGATACTCAATCAAATATGGTGCTCCTTCTTGCGCAACCTCGAGCTGATACATAGGAGGATTATTCCATGCATGAAGATGCATTCCGATTTCAGCTTTTCCTTCCAGAGCGTACTTTTTTACAAACTCAACATACCTGTCGTCCTGTATCATCTCATAGTTAGTCAGCCACACCGGGAAAAAGTTGTACTTATTGCACAGCCTTTGAAATCTATCAAGAAAAAGCGTATTATTAGTAGTAATTGCATCCCCTTGTTTCCAACTCCAGAGGTCGTCTCCTTCAGTATCAATTGTAATAATCAGCTTTTTCACACTATTTCCTCCCTGTTATCCAATAAGTTTGATATACTTTTCTACATCTGCCTGATTACCATATTCGTGTGCATTCAAATAGTTTTTAATGGTTTTGTACAACATCTGATTGTTGAACATTTCTTCAATTCCGTGTGCGATATCTTCTGCATCCATATTAACGATCAATCCTTCTTTTTCAGGAATGATCTGATCAACAACAGTGTCATAATTAGTCGAAACGATCGGAATGCCCAATATCTTCGCTTCATCCAAAACTACAGATTTTCCTTCGTACTTAGAAGACTGAACAACGACATCACTTTTTGCTATATAAGCATACGGGTTTTCCTTAGGCCCAAGCAGCTTTACCCAATCTTTTAATTCGAGGTCTTCAATTTGTGCATTTAATTTATCAAACAGTTCACCATTACCAAGGATGAACCACTGAAATTGGCAACCATCCTGCTTCATGATTTTCGCAGCATCTATTGCCATGTCAAATCCCTTCAACGGAATCAATCTGCCAACTGAAACAAGCAATTTTTTTCCTTCATCAATACGTTCCGGGATTTCCTCTTTGCTTCGTTTTCTCAAAACCTCAGAGGATGTGATGTTTGGAAGCCACAAAATTTTGTTTTGAAATTCAGGAAATACCGTTTTCAGAACCTCCGCGCACTTATCCGATACTGTAACAATAGAGTCCATATTTTGGTAATACTTTTCGTCAGCTCTTCGATCACATTTAGCGCCCACATAGTCCGTATGTACCCAACATAATTTTTTATCTGCACTCACCAGGTCATTGACAAAATAAGTACATTCACCCACTACGCATCCCACTGCCACATCATAATGCTTTGACAAACGAGTAATTTTTCTTCTATAGAAATTTTTCCATCTGAACTCACGCATTAAATATGGATTACTTGTAAGTGTCTTTGAAATTGCAGTTCCAATTACTTTTGTAATAGTGTTTTTATTGAAATCCTTTACTGGACGGTACAGATTTTTAAGTGCGTCCGGTGCCTCAATAATGTTCACATAGTGTGGTACCTGAGGTAAGAACATTCCTTCCTTACGAAACAATAAAAGATCTATTTCATACTGGTCTTCCGGCATTTCATTCAGCAAGTTCACCAGGCTTTTCTCTGCCCCACCATTTACTAATGAAATATTGACAAATAATATTTTCTTTTTCATATGTTTATTCTTTCATCTGCTGTGCGATATCGGCATCCACAATTTCCTCGCCAGTCTTATGCTTCAGCTGTTCTTTGGATGCTTCGCTCAGACCGTTGTTGATCACACAGTTCATATCGCAGGTGCTGCACTTATCCAGTTCTTCCTTAGTGACCTTACCATCACGGTAGTCACGGCAAATCTTCAACTCATACATGCTGTACGGATGCTTGGTGAACAGAGCCTTGAACTTATGAAGCAGAACCCAAGTAGCAGGCTTCCAAATATACTTATGCATCGCCGGAGACACACTACCAATCATCCAGCAGTCACGGTCGCAGCAGCGAACCTTTGCACGAACCTTCTCGGCTTCCGGGCTGTTCCACAGCTCATCCCAGGTCTGATTGTTCAGGTTGCCCATGACTTCCTTATCCTTGGTACCATTGCAAGGCATAACATCGCCATACGGATCGATGAAGAAGGTATCGAAGCTCATGTCACAAGGCAGCAGGCGCTTCTGGCCGTAGATGTAGTTGATCAGACCGTGGTTAAAATATGCACGGAACCACTTCTTCGGACTGTTGCTACGGAGCAGCTCGTTGACCAAATTCTCGAAGTTCTTTGCGACCATAGGACGGTCATGGATGATGTTCTTTGCCTCAACGAAGTAGAAGCTGTTGTGTAAAGATGCTGTTGCGAACTCCATGCCCATCTCGTTGGAGATCTTGTACAGCGGAACCAGATCAGGAGCGTTCTTGTCCTGAACAGTCATGCCGAAGCCGACATCCTTCATGCCCATCTCACGCAGTTTCTTCAGCGTGCCGTAACCACGCTGGTAGCCGTTCTGCAGGCCACGAATCTCATTGTTGGTCTGCTCCAGACCCTCGATAGAGATACGAATACCGATCTGCGGGAACTCTTTGCACAGGTCAACGATACGGTCTGTGAAGAAACCGTTGGTAGAAATAACGATACGGTCAGACTTCTTGTACAATTCGCGCACGATATCCTTCAGGTCGGTACGGATGAACGGCTCACCGCCGGTAATATTGGTAAAGTACATCTTTGGCAGCTTCTTGATGGTTTCGATACTGATTTCTTCTTCCGGCTTGGAAGGTGCTTTATAACGGTTGCACATAGAGCAACGAGCATTGCAACGATACGTAACGATGACCGTACCATTTAACTTCTTTTCTTCAGACATGATTAACTCTCCTATAACCACATAAGGTTTTCTAGCAATAAAATCTGCTTTTTTCTTTATTCTCTATAGTTATCTTCAAAGCAAAAATGATCAGTGTTAACTCCACTGTATTCCATTCTTTTCTTTAATAAATCTTTGGTATTTCCTATCACTCTTGCCGGATTTCCTCCAACAATTGCGTAGGGTGGAACATCTTTTGTCACAACACTTCCAGCAGCAACCAATGCATTTTTTCCAATTGTAACATTGTAAAGAATGATTGCTCTTGCGCCAATTACAACATTGTCTTCTATGGTTATTGGCCCCGTGTAGTACTTTATATATGGACCTATATAATTAGGATCATCGTCAAACATGAGTCTAACCATATCATGTTCATAGAATCGTACATCTGCTGCGATAGTAACATTGCTTCCAATACTAATTAGTTCAGGCTGAGTTGGTATCCAGCACGGATGCCAGTACCCCCCCCCCATAACTTTTAAACAAATTGGCCTTTTTTATGACATCCGCCTTTTTTGTATGTTTCCCCAGCAATGTGAGAATCCAAAGATTCATTAATATCTTCAGCTTCTTAAGTTTCATTTTCTTACCCTATCAAACACTTTCATCAAAGTGTTATAATGAGTCTGCGGTGCAAACCGATCTTCTAGTCTATCCCGGCTTGCAGCTCCCATTTTCTTTACCACAGCATCGTCGTCCAGCAAGGCAACTTTTTCGCATAGTTCCTGAGCATCGGCAGGCTTAAACAGATAACCATTAACTCCATCCAAAACAAGCTCTGGTAGGCTTCCGATATTGCTTGCAATAACCGGCTTTGAATACTGAAAAGACTCCAATGCAGTATTTGGAAGGTTATCATACCAAATAGACGGGATCAGTGTAAATCGTGCGCCCTTGATGATCTCTTCCAATTCCTCCCCGGCTTTGAATCCCAAGAACTCAACATTCTTCATGTTCTTCTCTTTGATATATGCCTTTAACCTTTTTGCCTCGTCTGTTGTATCATCGCCCATTATTTTCACATAGCGATCCGGCATCATCTCATATGCTTTGACGACAGTATCAACACCTTTTTCCTCTGTCACACGTCCAAAATACAAACCATATGTTCCAACCTGTGGTTTGCCGACTTCTGATTTGCTTGCAGTAAATGTCGGAATACAGGTGATTTTATTTTCATCGAAACCATTCTCAATCAGCTTCTTCTTTAAAAACTCAGACGGCGTAATAAATGCATCCACACCTTTATATACATTCATCGCCTTATGTACTTTCATAGAAAAAACTCGAACGACCGATGCAAACAGCGACCCCTTTACACATCTTTTCTTTATGCAGGTCCTATATCCCTTCGTAAGGCACTCTTCGCATGGTTTCTTGTTGTACATGAAATCAAATCTCGGGCACAGTAAAAAATAGTCTGACAGTCGCAGCACTACCGGAACACCCATCTTCTTTGCACCACAAATCACGCTCGGTGAAAGCTTGTTTACAAAGTGGATGATATATACTAAATCCGGCTTTACATCTTTGATTTCTTTCTTAATAGCTTTCTCAACCTCAGTGGAATAGATACTGCGAGTCAGCATTTGCCATATGACCTTTGGGGTCTTTTTACATTCTTCAAAATAAGTTGCGTCACGGCTTCCAATCGGCTCTACAAAATATTTGGAATACTCTGTTTCAACATTTTTGTGAGAATGGATGGAAAACGGAATCACTTCATGACCATTATCTTCCAACATTTTCTTAATGTTGAACATATATTTTTCCGGTCCACCCGAAATAAAATATCTATAATTAACCAGTAAAATTCTCATTATCTTTAATCCCTCTGGAAAATATCTCTTGTATAAACTTTTTCCTTCACATCATCCAAGCACTTGTCATAGCGGTTTGCGATGATTGCCTGGCTCTGTTTTTTGAACTCCTCTAAATCATTAACAACACGGCTGCCAAAGAACGTATCCCCATTTTTCAGCGTAGGCTCGTAAATGATAACTGTTGCTCCCTTGGCCTTAATACGCTTCATGACACCCTGAATAGAACTCTGGCGGAAGTTGTCGCTGTTACTCTTCATGGTCAGACGATATACGCCAACCACTACTTCCTTCTCCTTGTTTTCATCCCAGCTATCATTTGCTTCATAGGCACCAGCAATTTCAAGCACACGATCAGCAATGAAATCTTTACGAGTTCTATTGCTCTCGACAATTGCTTCAATCAGATTTTCCGGTACATCTGCGTAGTTAGCCAGCAGCTGTTTGGTATCCTTTGGCAGGCAGTATCCGCCGTAACCAAAGCTAGGATTGTTATAGTGAGTGCCGATACGAGGATCGAGACAAACGCCGTTAATAATCTGCTGAGTATTCAGCCCCTTCATCTCAGCGTAGGTATCCAGCTCATTGAAATAGCTAACACGCAGAGCCAGATAGGTGTTGGCGAACAGCTTAACAGCTTCAGCCTCTGTGAATCCCATAAACAAGGTATCGATATTCTCCTTGATAGCACCTTCCTGCAGAAGTTCAGCAAAAGTGTGTGCTGCCTTCACCAGTCGAGCATTATCCACGTCGGTACCAACAATGATACGGGAAGGATAAAGGTTGTCGTACAGAGCCTTACTCTCACGCAGAAATTCCGGGCTAAAAATGATGTTGTCACAGTGGAACTTCTCACGAACGCTTGCTGTATAACCAACTGGGATGGTGCTCTTGATAACCATAATGGCTTCCGGATTGTATTCGATGACCAATTTGATTACAGCTTCAACTGCACTGGTATCAAAGAAATTTTTCTTGCTATCGTAATTTGTCGGTGCAGCGATAACTACAAAATCAGCATCACTGTATGCTTCCTTGGCATCCAATGTTGCAGTCAGATCCAGCTCTTTTTCTGCCAGATACTTTTCGATATATTCGTCCTGAATCGGTGATTTTCTATTATTGATAAGTTCCACTTTCTCAGGGATGATATCCACAGCAGTCACCTTGTGATGCTGAGATAACAGCGTAGCAATGGAAAGGCCAACATATCCCGTTCCGGCAACAGCAATCTTTAAATCTTTAAACTCTCTCATTTCTCTGTCCCTCTAATTTTCTTATTTATAAAACTCAGCGTACCACTCAGCGAAGTTCCTTAAGCCTTCACGCAAGCTTGTACTCGGCTTGTAACCGAAGTCACGCTCCAGTGCGCTAGTATCTGCATAGGTCACAGGCACATCACCCGGCTGCATCGGAACAAGTTCCTTGTGTGCTTCAAAGTCATAATCTTCCGGCAGCACCTTTGCACGAACCAGCTCCTCACTCAGAATCTGCACGAAGTCCAGCAGGTTCTCCGGGTTCTGATTACCGATGTTGTAAACTGCATACGGCGGAATCGGCAGACCATCTTCACCGTTCTTCTTGTCCGGTGCCTTCTTCATCACGCGGACAACGCCCTCAACGATGTCATCCACATAAGTAAAGTCACGCTTGCAGTTGCCGTAGTTGAAAATCTTGATGGTCTCGCCCTTCACCAACTTATTGGTGAAGCCGAAGTAAGCCATGTCCGGGCGACCTGCAGGACCATACACGGTGAAGAAGCGCAGACCAGTGGAAGGAATGTTGTAGAGCTTGGAGTATGCGTGTGCCATCAACTCATTAGATTTCTTGGTGGCTGCATAAAGGGAAACAGGATTATCCACCTTATCATCTGTACTGTACGGAACCTTTTTATTAGAACCGTAGACGGAGGAGGAAGAAGCATAAACCAAATGCTCCAGACTCTCACAATGACGGCAGGCTTCGAGGATATTAAAGAAGCCGACCAAGTTGGATTCCACATAAGCATCCGGGTTGGTGATGGAGTAGCGCACACCAGCCTGTGCTGCAAGGTTGACGACCACAGACGGCTTGTACTTCTCAAACAGCTCGGTGATCAGTGCCTTATCAGCGATGTTGCCTTTTACAAAAGTGAATGTGGGATACTTGGCCAGCTCATTCAAACGGAACTCTTTCAGGGCAACGTCATAGTAGGCATTCATGTTATCAATGCCGATGACCGTTGCAGAAGGAGCTTCCTGATAAATTCGTTTCACTAGGTTGGAACCAATAAATCCGGCCGCGCCTGTGACTAAAATCGTTTTATTCTCTAAGCTAACTGTGCTCATTTCTTTTCCTCCGTCTTTTGATAATCCCCTTATTTATTTTCACATCCTGTGGATGTAAAGCTCATTTCAGAACCGGTTAATCTATTTCAAAACAAGTGTGTGCTTCATTTTGCCCACACCTGTAGTTATCTTCACACCTCAACTGAACAAGTTTCCCGTTTTATTGAGTACACACCCTTTGGTGCGGCAATCGAATTTCCCTCCACTGAAACTTTAGCGTACACA
>OLQY01002597.1_pt1 | contig 10988 bp, 8 predicted proteins | sample 1672851 | NCBI WGS metagenome assembly OLQY01 (sample SAMEA3136730, study PRJEB25190) | human gut metagenome | reverse complement strand
GCAATGCGCAGCATGCTGCGGCGCATCAGAACCGTGAACAGCACGTCGGGCGCGTTGTCACGGATATACTCCTGCGGCTTCGTGTAGGGCACGACGAACAGCGTGCAGTTGCCGGTGTACTCGACCAGCTCGCGAGCCAGGTCGCGCACTTTCAGCTTGGCGCGCAGGCTCGTGTACGGCGGGCTGGCAAAGTGGATGTGGTGCAGCGCCAAACCGCGGCGGGCCATGCACCACGCGGCGACGGGGCTGTCGATGCCGCCGGACAGCAGGTTCAGCGCGCGCCCGCTCGTGCCGACGGGCAGACCGCCCGCGGCCTCGACCTTGGGGCCGTGGACATAGGCGGCGTAGTCGCGAATTTCCACCATGATCTCCAGCTGCGGGTTATGCACGTCGACGCGCAGATGATGGTGCTTGTCCAGCAGATAGGCACCCAGCTCGCGGCAGATCTCGGGGCTCTTCATCGGGTAAGTCTTGTCGGCGCGCTTAGCCTCGACCTTGAAGGTGCGGATGCCGCGCAGCGTCTCGCCGAGATACGCCTCGGCGGTCTCGCATATTGCGGCAAAGTCCTTCGGGCACTCGACGGCGCGGCTCAGCTTCACGATGCCGAACACATGGGACACGCGGCGGAACGCCTCGTCCATGTCGAGGCCGTCCTCCTTCGGCTCGATGAAAACGGTGCTCTGGGCCTGATAGACCTTGAACTTGCCCAGCGGCTCCAGCCGCCAGCGGATCGTCTTGGCCAGCCGCGCCTCAAACTTGCCGCGGTTCAGGCCCTTCAGCGTCATTTCGCCCTGATAGGCGAGGATGAGTTCTTTCATAAAATGGTTCCTTTCAAAATGGATGTGCCGCAGTAGGGGCCGGGCATGCCCGGCCCGCAGCTTTACGGCAAACACGCTGTAACGGGAAGGCTGCGGGCGGGACATGTCCCGCCCCTACTGCCTGCGGCGGGGTGAGGGCACCCCGCCCTACGATTTGCTCGAAAAGGGGTACGTAGGGCGGCCTGCCCTCAGGCCGCCGTCGGCAGCCGTTCAAATATGCTGCAATTCCTGTAATCCATCCCGCAGCCCCGCCAGCAGCGCGTCCACATCCTCGGCGGTGTTATCGGCGCAGAAGCTCACGCGCAGGGCGGTGCGGACGGTCAGGTCGGCGCAGCCCATGGCCAGCAGGGTGTGGCTCGGCTCGCCCTTGTCGCAGGCAGAGCCGCCCGAGACATAGACCGCGCGGGTGTTCAGGTAGTTGATGAAGGTCTGGCTGTTGATGCAGCCGGTGGAGAAATTCACGATCTCCCCCACCGCGTCATCAGGCGAATTGAGCGTGATGCCGTCCAATTCTTCAAGCCCCGCGCGCAGCTGCCGATTCAGCGCGGCAATGTGTGCAATGCGGGGGCGCAGCTTCTGCTGGCCCTGCGCGGCGGCCACGCCGAGACCCACAATATAGGGCGTGTTCTCGGTGCCGGGGCGCAGGCCGCGCTCCTGATGGCCGCCGAGATAGGGCGGTTTGAGCGTCTGGCGCTGGCTGTCCCGGATGAACAGTGCGCCGACGCCCTTGGGCGCGTGGACCTTGTGGCCGGAGACGGAGAGCGTATCGACCTCGCGCCATTTTTGCAGGTCGATGGGCATGCGCAGCCACGCCTGCACGGCGTCCACATGAAAGTGGGTGCGGCTGTTGCGCGCCTTGATGCCCTTGCCCAGCGCCGCGATGTCCTGCACGGCGCCGGTCTCGTTGTTGACGGCCATGCAGGCGGCCAGCACCGTGTTTTTGTCGATCTCGGCCAGTAATTTCTGCGTGTCAATGCGTCCGTCCGCCCCGGGCATGACCTCAACGACGGTGAAGCCCTCGTCCTTCAACGCGCGGATGGGGCGCTGCACGCTGGGGTGTTCAAAGCCCGTGACGACGATTTTATTGCCCCAGTGCTTACGCGGGCGGGCCGCGCCGGTCACGGCCATGTTGTTGCCCTCACTGCCGCAGGCCGTGAAGTAGATTTCATCGCTGCGGCAGTGCAGCGTTTTGGCCACGCGGGCGCGGGCCGCGGCAATGGCATCCTGCGCGGCAACGGCGGGGTCATACAGGCTGCTGGGGTTGGCCCAAAGCTCAGTCAGCGCCTCGCTGACGGCCTGCGCCACCGCCGGGTCCACCCGGGACGTGGCGGCGTTATCAAGATAATGCAGCTGGGGGTCGGAAAGCATAGCACTCATTCCTCACATTATTGCACAAAATTATACAGATTAAATTATACACGTTCGCCTAGCAAAAAACAATATTCAGAAACAAAAAAAAGCTTCCCCGTGGGGGAAGCTGGCCGCGAAGCGGACTGATGCGGGCAGAGTTCATCCCGATTGCCCATTTACGGGCTATAACTCGGTAGGGGCCGGGCATGCCCGGCCCGCGGCTTACCGGCAAATGTGCGATTGCGGGAAGGCCGCTTTATTCTGTTGACCCTGTAGGGGCGCATTCTATATGCGCCCGGGCAGCTTGCGGCTGCGAAAGCCCCCACGGGCGGATATGGAATCCGCCCCTACGCCTTGTTTTATCTACCCTTACTCCCCAAAATCCTCCGCGGCCTTCTGCATCATCTGGCGGATCGGCAGGTTGTACGGGCAGCGCGGCTCACAGGCACCGCACCGGATGCAGGCACCGGCCTTGGTCTGCAGTGTCGCATAGCGCTCGCGGCCCCACTGCTGCAGGCCGTAGCGGTTCAGGTACCCCTGGAACAGGAACACACTGGGGATGGAAATTCCCACCGTGCAGGGCGCACAGTAGTTGCAGCGGCGGCAGAACTGGGTGCCCAGCGCGTCGCGCACCTTCTGGCAGGCGGCTTCCTCCTCGGGCGTGAGCGGGGCGGTGTTGGCCGCGCCCGCCACGTTGGCGTTCAGCTCCTCCACCGTCGCCATGCCGGGGATGGACACCGTGACTGCCGGGTTGGACAGCACGTACCGCAGTGCCAGGCGGCCATCCTCAATGGCACCGCCCGCCAGCGGCTTCATGTCGATAAAGCCCTTGCCCGCCGCGGCGCAGCGGTCGATCAGCTCCCTGCCCTGCTGCTCCACGATGTTGTACGGGAACATGATCGTCTCGATCTCGGGGATGTCCAGCGCGGCCTCAAACACAGCGGCCAGGTGCGCCGTGATGCCGATATGCCCGACGATGCCCTTGGCCTTTGCCTCGAGCAGCGCCTCCATTGCGCCGCCGGGCGCCAGAATGGTTTTCAGGCCGTCGAGGCTCGGGTTGTGGAACTGGAACAGCTCGATGTGGTCGGTGCGCAGGTTTTTCAGGCTCGTGGCGATCTCGGCCTCCATGTCGGCTTTGGTCAGCGCGCGGCATTTGGTCGCCAGAATGAAGTCATCCCGCAGCCCGGCCTCCTCCAGCGACTGGCCGATCCATGCCTCGCTGACCGTGTAGGCGCGGGCAGTGTCGATGTAATTGATGCCCGCCTTATGCGCGGCGATCAGCAGCTCCCGCGTGCCGGGCTGGTCGATGCGCTGAATGGGAATGCCGCCAAACCCAAGGCGGGAGATTTGTAAGCCTGTGGTGCCGAAATTGACGTATTGCATGGTGTTTACCTCTTATATTGCTCTCCGTTTGCTGCAGAAGTCGATGCCTGCATCCTTTACGCTTATTATAGCAAATCCAACGTAAAAATCCAGTCCCCCTAAGCCCTCCCCCGCGTGGGAAGGCAACCGGCTTGCAAGCATGGTGCTATTCTTCTATAATAAACAGTACAAAAACGAAATTTTTGCGGGGTACATCCACCTGTACGACCCGCTGACCGGGCGCTGGCCGTTTCTTGCGGGGCCGGAGCGCAGCTACGGTGCGTGTGTCGATTTATTGGTGGAGGAATTTTTGCCCAACACAACTGCTGGCACCTGACGGCAGCCGCGACCACTAGATGCCCGGAAAGTTGTGTCCGCGATGTCACAATTATCCACAAACAGACCCTATGGATGTTGAAAATTTCGGCGTTTTTCTGTGTGATTTTCCACCCCTGCCTACTTGCGGCGGGGGCTTTTTTCGTGGTATGATTCATTTTGTAATAGTTTATCGCTTTTTAACTGTGAGGAACAGGAATGTTTAATAAAAAGAACCCCATGCGGTATTTCTCCGGCAGCACCTTTGCGCGGCTGCCGCTGTATAAGCTGGCCGCGGGCGGCACGGCGGTGGTGCTGACCGCCAGCATCGGCCTGGGCGCGTTTGCGGCCAGCGTCGGTCCGCTCTCCGCGCCCGAGCCCAGCCCCACGCCCATCGTGACGGCCACCCCCGAGACGGCGGCCACGCCGACCCCTTCCCCGACGCCGAGCCCCACGCCGGAGCCGGACAAGCCGCTGACGATGGAGGCCAGCGTCATCCAGCAGGACGTCGGTGTGACGCTCTACGTCGAGAACGCCCCCGAGCCCAGCCCCACGCCCGATGCGTCCGCCTCGCCGTCCCCGACGCCGTCCAAAAACGCGAAGGAGGATGACGCCGAGGACGAAAAGACCCCGCTGCTGGGCGTGGCGGCAACCATCACACTGACCGACGCCAAGGGCAATGCCACGGATTACGAGCTGGATACCGAGACCGGCACCGCGCTGGCCGAGGACGTGACCCCCGGCGACTACACGCTGGCGGTCCAGCCCATCGAGGGCTACACGCAGCCCGAGGCCCAGACCGTGACAGTCAAAGAAAAGGTCGTCTACAAGGCGGACGTCAAGGCCGTTAAAGAGAAGATCGTCCAGGCCAGCCAGGTCAACGAGAGTGCCGAGGACTCCGGCGTCAGCAACGCGGGCTCGGCCCCCATCGTCAACGAGGTCACCGACACCGTGACCTACGCCGACAGTGCTAGGACCGAGACCGGCAGCAAGACGAGCTACACAGCCAAGCTGAGCAGCAGCGGACATCTGCTGCTGGCCGACGGCACCGAGACGCCCTACCTGCCCGTTTATCAGGACGGCACGAAGGACCTGATCGGCGCAATGCGCGATACGAGCTACGCCGCCAACACGGCCGCGGCGGCCTGGCTGCCCGGCGCGGCGGATTCCGTCACGCTGCTGGGTGCGGCCAACACCCGCATGGCGTGGGTACACCGCGCGAACGAGCCGGTGACCGTGCAGGAGGAGACCGGCGGGGGCACCCCGGCTGCCGAGGAGACCCCTGTCCCGGCGGACCCCACGCCGGAACCGGCCCCCGAGAGCACGCCCGAGCCGACCCCGGAGGCGACGCCCGCCCCCACCGAGGCCCCGACGGAGACACCCGCCGAAACGCAAACGCCTGCCCCGACAGAAGCCCCTACGGAAGCCCCGACAGCGGCTCCGACGCAAGCACCCACCCAGGTGCCCGACCCGACGGCGGGCTGGCCGGATAACATTGCGGTGCAGGAGCTGGCCAACTACGGCTTTGCCGTGACCAGCGCGACCACCACGATATACGAGTACACCGGCTGGCAGGATATTGACGGCGCAACGTATTATTACGACCCGTCCACCCACCAGCCCGTCACGGGCCAGCAGGTCATTCAGGGCAATGTCTACACCTTTGCGGCGGACGGCGCACTGAACCGCACAGCCCGCGGCATTGATGTCTCGAAGTTCCAGGGCAACATTGACTGGAACGCCGTCAAATCGGACGGCATCACGTTTGCCATCATCCGCTGCGGCTACCGCGGCTACGGCAGCGGTGCGCTGGTCGAGGATTCTACATATCGCCGGAACATTCAGGGCGCGATCAACGCGGGCCTGCGCGTCGGCGTTTACTTCTACAGCCAGGCCATCAACGAGGCCGAGGCCGTCGAGGAGGCCAGCATGGTGCTGAGCCTTGTCAGCGGCTACAGTCTGCCGCTGGGCGTCTACTACGACACCGAGAGTGTCGGCGGCGGGCGCGCCAATGCCCTGAGCGCCGCCGAGCGCACGGCCTGCGCCGTCGCCTTCTGCGAGACGATCCGCAGCGCGGGGTACAGCGCGGGCGTTTACTCCTATGCCAGCTGGTTCTATAACGCGCTGAACTTTGCGAACATCAGCAAGTACAACATCTGGATCGCCCAGTACCGCGATACGCTGAGCTTCAGCTACAAGCACAATATATGGCAGTACACAGGCTCCGGCAGCGTCAAGGGGATCTCGAAGCCGGTGGATATGAATATTGGGTAAAATAAAAGCACCTGCGTTTTCGGACGCAGGTGTTTTTGCGTTATGGAAGCCTTCTCCCTCGGGAGAAGGTGGCCGAGGCTCCGACCGAGGCCGGATGAGGGCAAAGCCCGCCATAGCGGCCAGTGAACGGGCTACAGCGGCAAGGTCTACCCTCATCAGTCAGCGGACGGGGCCGCTGACAGCTTCCCCCAAGGGGGAAGCCTTATTTGTTTGTGTAGCAGCTCATCTTCGCGCTGCTTCCGCCCCTGACCTGCCCATTGCCGTGCACAATATATTTATACGTACACAGCTCGGCCAGCCCCATGGGGCCGCGGGCGTGGAGCTTCTGGGTGCTGATGCCCATCTCGCAGCCAAGGCCGAACTCGCCGCCGTCGGTAAAGCGGGTGCTGGCGTTCACGTAGACCGCCGCGCTGTCCACGCAGGTCGTGAACCGCTGTGCTGCCGCTGCGTCCGCCGTGACGATGGCCTCGCTGTGGTGGGTCGAATGCTTCGCAATGTGGGCGATGGCCGCATCGACGTCATCCACAACGGCCACGCTCAGCTTATAATCCAGATACTCGGTGTCAAAGTCCTGCGGCGCGGCGGGCACACCGTCGATGATGGCCGCGGCGCGCGCATCCAGATGCAGCTCCACCGGAGTGATGCCGGCAGCGGCGCGGGCATCGACAAGGCGGGCCTTCAGCATCGGCAAAAACTGCGCTGCCACGTCCCTGTGGACCAGCAGCGCCTCCTCGGCGTTGCAGACGCTGGGGCGGCTCGTCTTGGCGTTTTCCACAATATCCACAGCCATCTCCAGATCGGCGGCCTTGTCCACGTAGACATGGCAGATGCCGGTGCCGGTCTGGATGCAGGGCACGGTTGCGTTCTCGACGCAGGCGCGGATCAGCCCGGCCCCGCCGCGGGGGATCAGCAGATCGACCAGCCCGTCCGCAGTCATCAGCTCGTTGGCGCTGGCGTGGGAGGTGTCCTCGATGAGGCTCACCGCGCACTCCGGCAGGCGCACCCTGCGCAGACCGGCGCGCAGGGCCTCCACGATGGCGTGGCAGCTGGCCCAGGCGTCGCGCCCGCAGCGCAGGATGCACGCACTGCCCGCCTTGATGGCCAGCGCGGCAGCGTCGCTCGTGACGTTGGGGCGGCTCTCGTAGATGATGGCGATGACACCCATCGGCACGGCGGTTTTTTCGATCAAAAGACCGTTCGGGCGCACAATTTTGCGCAGCACTGCGCCCACCGGGTCGGGCAGGGCCGCGACCTCGCGCATACCCTTGGCCATGTCGGTCAGGCGGCTCGGCGTCAGCGCCAGACGGTCCAGCATCACGTCGCTGACCCGCCCGCGGGCGTTCTCGACGTCCTGCTTATTGGCGTCCAGAATTTTATCCTGCGCGGCGATGAGCGCAACGGCCATTGCCTCCAGCGCGGCGTTCTTCGTGTCGGCGTCGGCCAGCGCCAGCGGCAGCTTTGCGCCCTGCGCGGCCTGCAAGATTTCCTGCGTAGTCATGGGGTCAGACCTCCCTTATGCCTTGCGGCCCACGAACCGGGTGCCGACGGGCTTGCCCTCGACAATGTCGTACAACACCTCGGCGTGGGCACCGTTGGTAATGATCATGTCCACACCGGCCTCGGTGGCACGCTTGGCGGCGGTGACCTTTGTCAGCATGCCGCCGGTGCCCAGGGCCGAGCCCGCGCCGCCCGCCAGCATCTCAATTTCCGGCGTGATCTCCTCGACCACCGGGATGAGCTTTGCGTCTGGGTGGGTGTGCGGGTCGGCGGTGTACAGGCCGTCGATGTCGGACATCAGCACGACCAGATCGGCGTGGATGCACTTGGCCACCAGCGCAGCCAGCGTGTCGTTGTCGCCCAAAGAGTATTCCTCGCAGGCGACGGGGTCATTCTCGTTGATGATGGGGATGGCGTGCAGCTGTAAAAGACGCTCCAGCGTGTTTTGCAGGTTGTGCAGACGGTTTTCGTGGTCAAAATCCTCCCACGTCAGCAGCATCTGGGCCACGGTATGGTTGTATTGGCCGAACAGCCGGTCATAGGTATACATCAGCTCGCACTGGCCCACCGCGGCGGCAGCCTGCTTGGTGACAAGGTCGCCGGGCTTTTCAATTTGCAGCTTGCCTGCGCCGAGGCCCGTGGCCGCCGACGATACGACGATGAGCTGATGTCCGGCATTCTGAATATCGCTCCACACCTTGACCAGATCCTCGGTGTGGCGGATGTTGAGCAGCCCGCCGGGATGTGCCAGCGTGCTGGTGCCTACTTTAACGACGATACGCATAAAATTTCTCTTTCTATTCCTGTTTGGCAACCGCTTTGTAGGGGCGAGCATTGCTCGCCCGTCAGGCGTCTGCCGCGCGGGGTATTTTCCTGGAAAAGCACTTCTTTCCGTCAGGTCTGCGGGCGAGCAATGCTCGCCCCTACATTCTCGGAAGGGGTCACTTCTTCCCCAAATCCTTTGTCTTTTCAAACGCGGCCAGCACGGCGTCGGTCACGGCACCGCGGAAAGCGCGCTCCTCCAGCAGGCGCACGCCCTGAATGGTCGAGCCGCCGGGGCTGCAGACGGCGTCCTTCAATTCGCCCGGGTGCTTGCCGGTCTCCAGCACCATCCGCGCGCTGCCCAAAAGCATCTGGGCGGCGTACTCCTGCGCCTTGGCACGGGGCAGACCTGCGGCGACACCGCCGTCGGCCAGTGCCTCGATGAACTGGTACGCCCAGGCCGGTCCGCAGCCGGACACCGCGCTTGCGGCGTCGATCAGGCTCTCCGGCACGGCGTCCAGACGGCCTGCAGGGGCCATGGCGGTGAGCCACTCGGCCATTTTTTCCGGCTCCACATCGTCAGAGCAGTACTGGATCATGCCGTCGCCCAGCGCCACGGGGGTGTTGGGCATCATGCGGATGATGGGATAGCCGCTGCCCGCCATCTGGCGGATCTGCTGCATCGACAGGCCCGCCGCCATCGTGACCAGCACAAAGGGGCGGCTCTCGGCGCGGGCCTCCAGCGTTGGGGTCAACTCGTCGAGCATATCGGCCATCATCTGGGGCTTTACGCCCAGAAAGATGAAGTCGCAGATGCCGGCGACTTCCTCATTCGTGCCGCAGGCGCAGCCGAGCTCGTCCGCCAGCGCCTGTGCCTTGGCAGGCGTGCGGTTGGCCAGCAGCACATCGCCGGACCCGGCGCCCTTGCAGACCGCGCGCGCCACAGCCCCGCCCATGTTGCCGCAGCCGATAAAACCGTATTTCATGGTAAACCCCCTATTTTATACTTTAGGCAATACCGCATAATTCTAAGTGCCGATACGGCGAGCGAGGTGCGGCAGCTGCTAAGCCAAAAGCGCAGATAATACTTTGTGTATTATCGAGCATTTTGGCAACGCAGATGCCGTGCCGCAGCCGCCGGAGCGGTGCTTAAGCCGTAAGGCGGGAATTATGCGGTGTTGCCTTTATATTCAGTATTTATAGTAGTGCAAGGCAGAAGGTTTGTCAACGGGAAAAACGGGCTTTCCCCGGGGGAAAGATACAGAAAGTCCATCGCATCTTTTTCTTGCCCTTATCCTGCAAACGCGGTATAATAAAATAGAATATTTGTAAAATTCCGTCCGCCGCTGCACGGCGGGCACCAGGATAGAGTTTGGAGGCAGTACCATGTCTGAATTTATTCCTCTTTCGGTTCCGAATTTCGGCGCGCGCGAGGCCGAGCTGGCCGGGCAGGCCATCACGTCGGGGTGGGTGTCCACCAGCGGCGGCAAGGTCACGGAGTTCGAGGAAGCGCTGGCCGCTTACGTAGGCATGCCCCGCGCCGTGGCCTGCAACGCCGGTACCAGCGCGCTGCATCTGGCCGCTATGGCCGCCGGCATCACCCGCGGGGATGAGGTCATCGTCCCGACGCTGACCTTCATCGCCGCTGTCAATCCGCTGACCCGCTATGTCGGCGCGGAGCCGATCTTCATCGGCTGCGACGACTCCCTGTGCATTGACCCCGACGCCGTCGAGGATTTCTGTGCGAACCGCTGCGAGCTGCGGGACGGCAGGCTGTACAACAAAGCCACCGGCGCACACATCAAGGCACTGGAGGTCGTGCATGTGTTCGGCAACATGGCCGACATGCCCCACCTGATGGCGATAGCCAAGCGCTACGGCCTCATCGTCATTGAGGATGCCACCGAGGCGCTCGGCACCCGCTGCACCGACGGCCCGTTTGCCGGTAAGTTTGCGGGCACCATCGGCGACATCGGCTGCTACAGCTTTAACGGCAACAAGATCATCACCACCGGCGCAGGCGGCATGGTCGTGTCCAACCACGCTGACTGGGCCGAGCACGCCAAGCATCTGTCCACCCAGACCAAGACCGATCTGCTGCAATTTTTGCACGATGAGGTCGGCTACAACTACCGCATGACGAACGTGCAGGCATCCTTAGGGCTTGCCCAGCTCGAGCGGCTCGAGGGCTTCATCGCCCACAAAAAGGCGCTGTATGACCGCTACGTGGCCGCGCTGGACGGCGTGAAGGGGCTGCGCATCCTGCCCTTCCGCGAGGGGGAGTGCCGCTCCAACCACTGGTTCTTCAGCCTGTATCTGAAGGATTCCGGGCTGAACCGCGACACTGTGATCGAGAAGCTGCAGGCGCAGCACATCCAGACTCGCCCGGTGTGGGCGCTCATCCATGAGCAGGCCGACTACCCCCGCAACGAGGCTTACGGTCTGGACAAGGCGCTGGACTACCGCAAGTACATTGTCAACCTGCCCTGCTCCACGAACCTGTCCTTTGAGGACTGTGACCGCGTGATCGAAGCGGTGTTGGGGCTGTAAGTGCCCTTGCCTCCCTCTGCGAGGGAGGTGGCCCCGCAGGGCCGGAGGGAGAGAACCTTG
>OLQY01002590.1_pt1 | contig 11021 bp, 10 predicted proteins | sample 1672851 | NCBI WGS metagenome assembly OLQY01 (sample SAMEA3136730, study PRJEB25190) | human gut metagenome | reverse complement strand
AACTTTGTAGACCACTACTTAGAAATACCATTTGATTTATCTAAGATTTTATTTGTTACTACTGCAAATAGTTTAAGTACTATACCAGGTCCATTACTTGATAGAATGGAAATTATAGAATTATCAGGTTATATCGAAGAAGAAAAATTAAATATAGCCCAAAAATATCTATTAGTAAAACAAATAGAAGAAAATGGTCTTAAAGAAGATTTCGTTAAAATAGACGACGAAACTATGAGAGATATAATAAGTTACTATACTAGAGAAGCTGGTGTTAGAACTCTGGAAAGAACTATAGGAAAGATATGCAGAAAAATAGCTAAAAAATATGTAGAAGATCCAACTTTAACTGAAGTTGTGGTTAAAAAAGAAGACCTAGAAGAATATTTAGGCAAAGACAAATATACATTTGATTTAGCTGGTGTCAAACCAGAAATTGGTATGGTTACAGGGCTTGCATGGACTGCTGTTGGTGGAGTAACTTTAAATGTAGAAGTTAATGTATTAAAAGGTAAAGGACAAGTTGTATTAACTGGTCAATTAGGAGATGTTATGAAAGAATCTGCCCAAACTGCAATTTCATACATCAGATCAATATCAGATAGATTTGATATACCAGATGACTTCTATCAAACTAAAGATATCCATATACACATTCCAGAAGGCGCAACACCAAAAGATGGCCCATCTGCTGGGGTAACAATGGCTACTGCTGTAATTTCAGCTTTAACTAAAATACCTGTAAGATGTGATGTTGCTATGACAGGAGAAATAACTCTAAGAGGTAGAGTATTACCTGTTGGAGGAATAAAAGAAAAATTACTTGCTGCACATAGAGCAGGAATTAAAAAGGTATTACTTCCAGAAGAGTGTAAAGCACAATTAGATGAGATACCACAAAATGTAAAAGATCAAATGGAATTTGTATTAGTTAAACATTTAGACGAGGTATTAGAGCATGCTCTAGTAAAAGATGGTGATAAAAATGAAGATTAGAAGTACAGAAATAAAAATGAGTGCAACGAAAAGGCATCAATATCCGGCTGAAGGGCTACCAGAAATAGCTTTAGTTGGTAGATCTAATGTTGGAAAGTCTTCTTGTGTAAATGCACTTTTAAATAGAAGAAACTTTGCGAGAACTAGTCAGACTCCAGGAAAGACTAGAACTATAAACTTCTATTTAATAAACAACGAATTCTATTTTGTTGACCTTCCAGGATACGGATATGCAAAGGTTGCAAAATCAGAAAAAGACAAATGGGGAAATATAATGGAAACTTATCTAGGAGATAGAGAAGAATTATGCGCTATTTTCTTATTAGTTGATATTAGACACGAACCAACAAACGACGACGTTATGATGTATGAATGGATAAAACACTTTGGATATGAATGTGTTGTAATTGCTACAAAAGCAGATAAAATATCTAGAGGACAATATCAAAAACATATAAGCATAATAAGAAAAAAATTACAACTTGAAAAAGATGAAAAAGTAATACCTCTTTCTTCTTCAAAGAAAACGGGAGTAGAGGATGTATGGAATGAGATAATAGCTCAATATGAAGAGCATGGTTATGAAATAACAGTAGATTAATTAATTGATGAAGCTGTATTAAAATGATTTATATCGTTTTAATACAGCTTTTTTAATGGAAAATTATATCATATAGTAACAAAATTGCACCTAAATTAATATCTTATTAAGTAGAAAATGTTAGGGGGCATGAATATGAAAGGTAAAATGAGAAAATTATTCCCAGGGGCTAATACAAGTAACGGATTTTATTCATATTTCGATTATATAATCCCAAAGGATGTAAACAGAATTTTTTGTTTAAAAGGTGGTCCAGGAGTTGGAAAATCATCTTTTATGAAAAAAATGGCTAAGGAATTTACAAAAATGGGTTACGATGTTGAGTTACATTATTGCTCATCAGACCCAAGCTCTTTAGATGGAGTAGTTATAAAAGGATTAAATGTTGTTATGATAGATGCCACAGCACCACACACTGTAGATCCGAAAATACCTGGTGCAGTTGATGAAATCTTGAACTTCGGAGAATTTTGGGATGTAGATAAAATCGAAAAAAATAGAGAGGAAATAGCAAGTTGTAATTCTGATATAAGTGAATGTTTCCAAAGAGCATTTAGATTTTTAAAATCAGCAGAGCCTATTTATATGGACGCTGATTCAAAAATTTCAAAATGTATAGATTCTACAAAAGTAAGTGAAATAACTTATGAATTTATCGAAAAAATATTTAAAGATGTTGAGTTTAGTGGGAAAAAATCATGTGTAAGACATTTATTTGGTTCAGCAATAACACCCGTAGGATATCTGGATTATAGCGATAGTTTATTTGAAGGAGTAAAAGATATTTATTATTTAAAAGGTGATATCGGAAGCGGAAAAACACAATTTTTAAAATCACTTTATACTAGAGCAGAGCAAAAAGGTTTAGATGTTGAAGTTTATCATTTTCCACTAGTAGTTGATAAATTACAAGCTGTATATATTCCAGAATTAGATATAGCAGTTACTACAAGCCAAATATTCAAAGAAAAAGAAATGATAGATTTGAATACTTGTATAGATGAAGATAAATTAAGCAAATATTTAAATGATGTTAAATTTGATAAGGATTTAGTAGATTATCTTATGAATAATGCTATTTCAAATTTAAAACGAGCAAAGGCAAATCATGATATTATAGAAAGTTATTATGTTCCTGCAATGGATTTTGATAAGGTAGAAGTTCTGAAAAAGCAAGTTATCGATAGAATTTTAAAATATAAAAAATAAGAAACTATAGTTAAAGATAGAAGTAGGAAATCATTAAGAGATGTAATGATTTCCTACTTTTAAGTTAGTTACAAACATGTATTTGCAAAATAAATTTATTTATGCACTTTAGGAAGTAATACATGTTTATTGAGCAACAATACAATTTATATTATTAATAGACTTAGACACAATATTTATGAAATATTTGTGTAATCTAAGGTCCTCAGTTAATTCAGGATGGAAAGAAGTAACAAGTATATTGCCTTCTTGGGCTGCAACTATATTTCCATCAACAGTAGATAAAATCTCTACATTTTCACCTACAGATTCTATATAAGGAGCTCTTATAAATACCATATCAATGTCTTCTCCAATACCTTTTACAGGAGCCTTTGTTTCAAAACTTCCTAACTGTCTTCCATATGCATTTCTGATTACACTTATATTCATAACACTAAGATGACTGTAATCCTCATTTACTATATTTTTAGCTAATAAAATCATGCCAGCACAAGTTCCCCAAACAGGCATATTGTTTTCAATTCTAGATTTTAATTTATCGTAAAGATCTAAAGTTTTGATTAATTTTCCCATAGTGGTACTTTCACCACCAGGAATAATTAGACCATCTATATTATCAATATCTTCTTCATATCGTACATCTATAGCTTCTATACCTAAGTATTTAAGTATTTTTAGATGTTCACGATATGCACCTTGCATTGCTAAAACTCCTATTTTCATATTACCAACCTCTTACTGCTAATTTTTCTTCATCTTCTAAACTATCAACAGAAATACCACTCATTGCACCACCAAGATCTTCTGATATTTCAGCAAGTTTAACAGGATTATTGTAATATGTAACAGCTTTTACTATTGCTTTAGCTCTTTTTTGAGGATTGTCAGATTTGAATATTCCAGAACCGACAAATACACCATCACAACCAAGTTGCATCATAAGTGCTGCATCAGCTGGAGTTGCTATTCCACCAGCAAAGTTAACTACAGGAAGTTTTTTATTATCGTGTACATATTTAACTAAATCATATGGAGCACCAAGATTTTTAGCTGCAGTCATAAGTTCTTCTTCGCCCATAACGGCAATGTCTCTTATATCTTTGTTCATTTGTCTCATATGCGTTACTGCTTCTACAACATCACCAGTACCAGGTTCACCTTTAGTACGTATCATAGAGGCACCTTCACCAATTCTTCTTAATGCCTCACCTAAATTTCTTGCACCGCATACGAAAGGAACTTTAAATTTACTTTTATCTATGTGGAATAATTTATCTGCTGGTGTTAACACTTCACTTTCATCTATATAATCTATTTCTAAAGCTTCGAGTATTTGTGCTTCAACAAAGTGACCTATTCTAGCTTTTGCCATGACAGGTATAGAAACAGCTTTTTGTATTTCTTTTATCATTTTTGGGTCGGACATTCTAGCTACACCACCAAATTTTCTTATATCAGAAGGAACCCTTTCTAATGCCATTACTGCGCAAGCTCCTGCCTCTTCAGCTATTTTTGCTTGTTCTGGATTTGTTACATCCATTATAATTCCACCTTTTAACATTTATGCTAAATTCTTATTTAAATTGTATCTCTCATTCATTCTAATACCTCCAAGTAAATTGTTTCGTTTTTATGAGAATAATATTAGTACAATTTATTATAATTAGCAATAAAATGATTAGAAAAAATAGTTATTTATAAATTGTAATAATACAAAAATAGTAAAATTTAAACAACATAAAATTGTATAGATATTGTATTGCATTAATATTTAATCAATCAAAAAACAAATAAAACTAAAACTATTATTTTATAGCATGAAAGTTTAAATAAAAACTAAATTCAGAAAAAAATTACCAAAATTATGAATATAATGTATTTTTTAGGTACATAATCAAACTAACAAAAATTAAAAAAGGAGAGCGATGATTATTGATATCAAACAATTTACTATCTCTTATTCCAGAAAAGGTGGCTAGAAAATATAAAGTAATACCTATGGAATTAAATAATGATATTTTAACTGTGGAAGGAATCAAATATGATTTTCATACAATACAAGATTTAAACATAATAACAAGAAAAAAGATTAAGTTCAAAGAATGTTCAAAAGAGCAAATCATTAAAGAAATAGAATCTATCTATGGAAACAATGTTGAAGTAAATGAAGATTATGCATATAGAATATTTGAATATATTTTAGAAAAGGCAGTTATTGAAAATGCCAGTGATATACATATAGAACCTTTCGATAATTATTTAATAATTAGATTTCGTGTTGATGGCGAGTTATATGAAGCATTTAAATATACAATGGAATTACATACACCACTTACGGCTGTTATAAAATTAAAATCGGGAATTGATATAACAGAAAAAAGACTTCCCCAAGATGGAAGGGCTGAAATGAATATAAGGGATAGATTAATTGATATTAGAACATCTACAATTCCTACTACTTACGGAGAGAAAACAGTTCTTAGAATTTTAAATAGAGATAACTTTTTTAAGACAAAAGAAGAAATCGGATTTTCAAATGAAGCAATAAAAATCATAAATGAAATGATATCAAATAAATCTGGAATTGTATTGATAGTTGGTGAAACTGGATGTGGTAAAAGTACAACAATGTATTCATTATTAAATGATTTAAATAATATTTCAAGAAACATTATAACCGTAGAAGATCCAGTGGAATATAAGATGGAAGGAATAAATCAGATACAAGTAAATACGAAAGTTGGTTTAACCTTTGAAAAGGGATTAAGAGCTATTTTAAGACAGGACCCTGATGTAATAATGATTGGTGAAATAAGAGACTCCGAAACAGCTAAAATAGCAATTAGATCATCGATAACAGGTCATCTAGTTTTAAGTACATTGCATACTAATGATACTGTGGCATCAATTACGAGACTTAAGGATATGGGAATTGATTTGTACTTGATAAGTGCATCATTAGTTGGAGTAATATCACAACGATTAGTAAGAAAAGTTTGTCCAAAATGCAGTGGTATAAAGTATGATTGTGATTATTGTAGTGGGAAAGGATATTTAGGAAGAACTATAGTTTATGAGATTTTGCAAGTCGATGATGAAATAAGAGAATGCATAAGAAATTTAGATAGACACAAAGAAATACGAGAAATAGCAATAGAAAGGGGTAAGATGATTACCTTTGAAGATAGTTATATAAGTATTTCACAAAGAGCATTAACAGAAAATATATAATTTAAAAACTATATAGTATAAGAGGTAATTTATGGAGTCTTACAAATGTGTTGTTGATGATGAAAAAAATAAACGCAAGATTATTAATTTAGAATTTGAATCTGAAGATGATGTTCTAAAATATGCAAAAGTAAATAATTTAAAATTGTCATCAGTCAAGAAAAAAAGAAAGTTATTTAGTACAAGAAAAAAATTGAGTAGCAAGGATTTAAAAATTTTATGCAAAGAAATTGGAATATTACTTGAGTCTGGTAGCGAAATAACTGGATTATTTCAAGTATTAGAAAAGCAGGCAAATAAAAAGCTAAAACCAGTAATAAAACAAATATCAAATGGAATACAAGCAGGCAACTCTATAACCGAATCTTTCAGAAATACAAATGCCTTTTCGAAATTTTTTATAAGCATGGTACATACAGGGGAGCTAAGTAGTAACTTAGACCAAGTTATGTACACCTTAAGTGATTATTACGATAAAGAAGCCCGATTAAAAGGCAAGGTAAAAAGTGCAAGTGTATATCCGATAATTTTATTTGTTGCGACAATATTATCAGTACTTGCGATGTTGTTTTTAGTTATACCGAAATATGAAGAAGTTTATTCACAAAGCACTGTGGAAATGCCGCATATGACTCAAATTATGATATGTTCATCTAAATTTATTAGGAATAACTTCATACTAATAATTTTAATAGGATTTATATTAACAATCTCAATTATACATTTAATTAAAAATAATGAAGATTTAAGAAGAGATATATATAAGACATTATTTAAAGTACCACAGCTAGGTGATTATATGTTGATGAATATAACAAATAAATTTTCAAAGGCACTTTATATTCTTATAAAAAGTGGTGTAGAAATAGTTAATGCAATTGAGATATCAGCCAAGGTAGTTGATAAAAAATACATATATGATGTTATTTTAGATGCCAATAATTCAATAAAAGAAGGAAATAAAGTAGGCGAATCACTCAATGATATAAATTTATTTCCGACTATGTTTATAACAATGGTATCAGTAGGAGAGGAATCAGGAAAACTAGAAGAAGCTTTGGAAATGATAAACAAATTTTATGAAGGCGAAATAGATCAGAAAACAGAGGTTACTATGAAGTATTTTGAAACAGGAATTACTTTGGTAATGGGGCTTATTGTAGGGGTAGTTGTTATTGCGATGGTAATACCAATGTTTAATATGGTTTCGGCTATTTAATACAATGAGTTTTTAATAATAAAAAAATAGGAGGTAAAAATATGATCTTTAAAAAATTATCAAAAATAAAAAATGGTATTAAAGATACAATATCTGTTAGAAAAGCGACTGTATTTGCTAAAAAAAGAAAAGGATTTAGTTTAATTGAGGTAGTAATAGCGATTACTCTAATGGCAATACTTTCTGGAATAGCAATGGCAAGTTATACAAAGGTTCAGCAAGATGCAAAGAAAAATATGGACTATACTACTGCTGCGAATATAGCCACAGCAGCACAGTTGGCAGATGCTGATGGGGTAGATACAAGTATACCTAGTTTAGTAAGTAATAATTATCTACAATCTACACCAAAATCACAACAAAATAACGCTGGGGAGTTTTCTGTAACTGTTTCGGATGGAAAAGTAACTGTAACATTAGGTGATGAGCAATACTATCCTAGAAAATAGTTATTAAAATTTAATCTACCTAATATTATGAGGAGTGCTAATATTGTAGGAGGTGATTTTATTAAAAATTGCATAGTTATAAAACTAGATGATTATGATACAGAGGTATCTGTTATAAATAGAAATATGGGAAAAATAAATATAATAGATAATTTTGAAATAGAAATAGGAATAAAACATTTAATAAGTTTGGAAGCTAAAAAAGAATTTATTAAAATAATAACTTCAAAATTAAATGACTATAAACATCTTAAAGAAATATTTTTTTCAGTTCAAAATGAAGACGTAATAATTAGAGAATATCCTGAAATCCAAAGAGTAAAAAAGCGAGATTTAGATGGATATGTAAACTTTGAAATTGTTAAGGATATGCCAGTTAATATAGAACACTATGTAATAAAATACAAAGTATTAAATTTGCAAAAAAATATTATGGATATACAGTTAATTTTGTTTCCGAAATATATAGAAAAAATATGTACAGAAATAGCACAAAATCTAAATATAAAACGTAAATATCTAAATATGAATTTTGATATAATACAGAAATTAATAGACAAAAAGAAAATAGATTTGGGTCATGAGAATTGTATGATTATTGAAAATAAAAGAAATTATATAATATTAAATTCTGTAAAGCAAAGAAAAATTTATACATCAACGGTATTTGAAAAATATGGGAATGAAGACTATATATTAAGCTTTTTGGAAAAAGATATACACATTTTTTACTATGGAAAAGAAGATAGTTTTATAAAAAATATTAAAGAAAATGAGTTTTGTGTGGATAAATTAAATCTAAATTTAAAAGTTAATAGTTTAAATAAGGAAGATACTGTGGATAATATTATCAACCAAAACCTAATTAATATAGGAGTTGTAGTATAAAATGGTTAAAAGAGGTAAATGTATCAACATTTTTGAGGAAAATAAGAAAAATTTAAATTTATACCAATTGAGTATTTTGATTATATTGTTGATAACTTCTATACAAATCGGAAGCAATTCAATAAAATATGCACAACTGAATGACTACATATCAAATAACTCATATAAACAAAATCCACAGGAAGAAGTTGTAAATGATTTACAAGATGAAAATTCACATACACAACAATCTAACATAAATTTGTCTAAATTAAAAGAGGTAAGTTCAATTATAGGAGAGGAAAAAATACAAAGTATTGATTTAAATTCTAACGTAATTGAAATGCAAGGTTATTGTAAAAATATAAAAATACTTGAAAAAGTGTCAAATCTAAAAAATATAAAAAAATTTAATATTAAAGCTTTAGAAAAAAGTGGTAAGTCAGATGAATATTTTTTTGATATTGAATATAAGTAGGAGGATAAATTTGAAGTTATTTAAAGAAAATAAATCATTAGGCATTTTATTAATAGTATCTATAATTTATGTAGGTATTACATTTCTATTTATAAATCCACTTAGAATGAAAAATAATGATCTAGAAAAACAGAAATCAGAAATATTAACTTTACATCAGCAAAGAAATACTATCAACACCATTTCTAAAAAAGAAAAACAAGTGGAAGATATAATTTTACTTATAGAAAAAAATATTGGAAGTATGGTTGATATAACTTCTATAACTAAACAATCTCAACAAACAGAAAATTCAAATCAAACGATATTAGAAGTTAGATTTTCTTCTAATTTAAATGATATTTTTAACTTAAATCAGAAACTGAAAGAATTGAATTTGGAGAATTCAATAGAAACTATAAAAGTACAACGAATTCAAACCGAAAGTAATAAGAAGAGTAAAGTTAACTGTACTATAACATTTAAAGTCGTTTAAAATCTTATAAGAAAAAAATGAATTGATAAATGTAGATGAGTGGACTTATATAAGGGAAAATGTAGAACAAATATACGAAAATTTAAAAGGGAAAAAACATCTTCTTATAGAAAAATTATTTAATTGACTAAATCTATATTCATAATTAAAAATCTAAAGAAGAATGGGGGATTTAAAGTGGTAGGAAGAAATGAACTTTGTCCATGTGGTAGTGGCAGAAAATATAAAAAATGCTGCTTAGAAAAAGACAAGGCAAAAGACATTGCTAGAAATAGAATTAAATTGGGCGAAAAACAATTTGATAATGTAATTACAAAGATATCAGAGTCTACAAGTGAGGATTACAAAGCATATAAAAATAAATGTGAAGTAGACTTTGGTGTTAGTAGCTATGAATTAGAAAATTTAATGAATGTATATTATTTAGTAAACTATAAATACAATAAACAAAGTAGCTTAATGATGAACTATTTTAATAAACATAAACAAAATATTAATGATGCTGATGCTGAAATAATTGAAAATACATTAAACTCATATATGAGTGTATATCAAGTTAAGGAGAAAGATATAAATAAAGTACTTCTGAGAGACATTGTACTAAATGAAGATGTGTATGTGGAGGATATTGATCTTTTCAGTGAATTTAAGGTAGGTGATTTCTTACTCGCCAGAATAATTCCTGTGGGAAATACTAAGATTTTTGTAGATAAAGTAGTTAAGATAAATGAAAGTAGAAAGACACAAATTAAAAATGATATTGATAATAGATTTAAACAGACGAAAAAGAAATGTAAAACAAAAAAACAATGCTTAATAAATAATATCAAATTCATGTATCAAAACTTGATTGAAGTGAGAAGAGAATACATAGTAGATACTTCGTGTGATGTTGTAGAGGAAAATATAGAAGAAGTATTACATGAATATGTGGAGGAAAATAAACCAAAAGTCGTACAAATAGATAATAAAAATAAAAAACAAAAGGAAAAACAAAAAGAATCAAAGTTAACATTAATTCAAAATCGTGAAAAAGAAATAGCTAATAAGGCTTATCAAAAAGAAAAAATAGATGAAAAGCCAGTTATTGAACATGGTGAAAAAGAAATAATTTTAGAAATTGAAGAACCAATTACACAGACATTAAAAGAAGAAGTTGAAAAAGAAATAGCTCTTCCGATGGTACAATCAATTGATGAGAAAGTTGTAAAAGAAATTCAACAACCAATTGTTGAACAAGCTAAGAAGGAACTTATAATAGAAGTGGAGAAACCAATAAAAAATGAAAAAATAGAAGAAAAGACGGTAGATAAATCAAAACCTAGAAAGCAAGTGATGGCTAGAATTTCTAAACATCCAGAAAGATTTAGAAATAGAAAAAGAAGAAATCAAAGATTAGAAGATAAGTTAAAACAAAGAATAAGAAAAACTAAGAAAATAGAAGGAATGATTGCTGGGTTGGAATTTATAAGACAGAGAAAATTAATAAAAGA
>OLQY01002587.1_pt1 | contig 11032 bp, 4 predicted proteins | sample 1672851 | NCBI WGS metagenome assembly OLQY01 (sample SAMEA3136730, study PRJEB25190) | human gut metagenome | reverse complement strand
AGCTATCGTTGATGGTGCTCCGAAGGTTGTTAAAGAGGGCGCATCCAAAGCTGAGGCTGAGGACATCAAAACTAAACTTGAGGCTGAGGGAGCTAAGGTTACACTTAAATAATCCGATCAGATCAGAAGTTTTAAAGGCTGTTGTGGCTGCCGGTTTACCGGCGGCACAGCAGCTTTTTTTAGTGAAAAAATCCAGGGTAAATCTTGCTTTTTGAAGAAAAAGAAAGGATAATAAAGGAGATAGGAAAGGGTGGATGGAATATGAAACGAAAAATAATGGCCTGTATCCTTGCTGCTGCGTTGGGAATCACAGGAGTTTCTTTTCCGACGGCAGCCAAGACAGTGTCTGTCGGAAAAAATGTAAAAAATATAACTGTAAACGTGAAAAATCCTCTGGATGAACTTCGGGCTCAGGAAGCTGCAATGCAGCAGCAGGAGGAGCTTGAAGAAGAGGAAAATATGCCGGAACAGGATCTGGATCCGCTTGTGCTGGATAACGATGGCAGTGTGGTTCCTGCATCACAGGCATCCTGGACAAAAATAGAGTCAGGTGCTGTAGAAGCAGTGGATGTATCAGAGGCACCGGGGGATGAGGAAATATCGGAAAATTCAACTGAAGACACATTTTCAGATGGAAGCACAGATGGAGATTTTGACACAAATAAGAATATTTCTGACAATGCAGCAACGGAAGCTGGCAGTGAGGATATTCAGACAGCAGATGGTAGTATCAGCGGAGAATTGCCGGCAGATTTTTCCGAAGGAACGGAGAACGGTGATAACGGTTCCGAAGAACTTCAGCTTCAGCAGGAAAACGGTAATGTAGAAAACGTCGCAGAGCCGGATAATAATAAAGCTGATGAAGGCGCAGGTCAGGCACAGACTGATTTTACAGATGATGCCAATGCTGCTGGGGATTTTTCCGCAGGAGATGCTTCAGATGGAGAACTTGGAACTTATCAGACTGTGACTCTGGAAGTTGAGGAAGGACAGGATATCACAGCACCCTTGAACACACTGTTTCTTGAACTGAAAGATCAGGCCACAGATGAAAATCCCTGCAAGATCATAATTCCACCGGGAAATTATGAACTGACAGGTACACTTTGCATGTACAGTAATATGTACTTATATGCAAGAGACGCTAATATTACAAAAACGTCTACCACCAAACATCTGATCCTCCGTCTTGGAAATACCAAAGATTCAGAAGGCGGATATGATGGATATCGCAACATTGTGATCGATGGAGGAACCTGGGACTACAATTATCAGTGTGTGGAAAATAAGGATGCACCAGGCGGATTTGTGGGATTTTGCATTGGACATGCTACGAATGTTACGATTAAAAATGCTACATTTCTTAATAATCTGAAATCTCATTTTCTGGAATTTGGCGGAGTGAAAAATGCCAAGATCACAGGCTGTACATTCAGTGGCTATTATAAGAATTATGTGGAAGGTGGACAGGAATGTATTCAGATCGACTGCTGTACAGATGAGAGCAATGTTTTTCCGCAGTACAGACCTTATGATGGAACGACCTGTGAAGATTTTGTGATCGATGGAAATGTGTTCGAAGATGTCTTTACAGGGCTGGGAACGCACAGTATGATGTCCGGAAAAACATATAAAAGGATCACAGTTACGAATAATACTTTCCATAATGTAAAAAAACGCTGTATAAGGTTTATGAATTATGAAGATTCTACAGCAGAAAATAATACCATGGTAAATGTGGGAAATGGAGTGGACATTTCTTCTGTGAGCAGCAATACACACCAGACGCCAGGCTATGATGATGGGCCGGACATGCTGAAAAACAGGAATCTTCGTGTGGCAGGAAACTACATCAGTCTTGCCAGAACTACCAGCATTGGTGGAATTGCATGGATCTGCAGTGGTATAAAAGTTTCAGGCTATAATATGAAAAAAGATGGAGCTGTGCTCCCTAAAAAGATATATCCGGTGAAAGGTGTGACTGTAGAAGATAATCAGATCAGCGGATATGGAAACGGAATCAGCATGTCTCTTACTGACACAGATACCGTAACAGATAATCAGGTAACAATGAAAAAAACTTCTTCATATTCCAATTTTGGGATTTATGCCCAGGATTCCAGAGGAAGCGTTATCAGCAGGAATACAGTGTCCGGAACTGCAAATACGGGAATTTATCTCTCCGGTTCTGTCTATGCAGCAGGATCAGAACAGAGAAATCTTGTAGAGCAGAATACTGTTTCCGGAGCAGGCGGAGATGGAATTTATCTGCAATCTGTAAATACTTCATCCACTGCACAGAAGAATACTGTTAAATCAGTGGCCGGCTCGGGAATACGTGTAAATGCAGGAAAGAACAATAATGTTCTTGGTAATATCTGTTTATCCAACAAAAATCATGGCGTGAAAATTGAGTATGTGGCCGGCGGAGTAAGGGTAAAAAGCAATCGTGTGACATCAAATGCAAAAAGTGGTATTTTGCTCTGGAAATCAAAAGTATCCGAAGTATCAGGAAACCGTGCGGAGAAAAATAGGGGGAATGGTGTTTATGCATATGCATCTGTAATACCGGTCATGAAAAAGAATACATTTTGCGAAAACGGAAAGGTTCAGGCGGTATATGTAAAAAGCTGCAAAGGATGGAACGGCATCAACCGTCCTTCATGCAGAACTGTTACATCAAGAAGTACAGCTATAAGCGGAACTGCATCAGGCAGCCAGACAGTTATTGCATATGTGCAGCGTTCCGGAAAACAGACAAAGCTGGGTGTATCATCCGTAAACAAAAAGAAACAGTACGTTATTAAAATAAAGAAGCAAAAAAAGAATACTGCTCTGAAACTTGTCTCAAAAGATAAATACGGAAATACAGTAACAGTAAATACTGTTGTGAAGTAAGTATGTGTGATAAAAAAAGATTCTGTTCCGGATATCCATACATCGTATGTATAGAAGGAACAGAATCTTTTTTTTGAAAAATGTAAAAAAATCAAAAAAAGTGCTTGACACACTTTTTTTCTTATGTTAAAGTGGAGGATGCTATATTATGGCTAGATATGCCTGCCTAAAGGTCAGGCGGGATCATGTTGTAATAAATAATAAAAAAACAGGGGTGAAACGTCAATGGAAAAAAACAGAATTCGTTCTGTAAAAACTGGAAAAAGCATGCGTATGAGCTACCAGAGACAAAAAGAAGTCCTGGAAATGCCAAACCTGATCGAAGTTCAGAAAGATTCCTACCAGTGGTTTCTTGACGAAGGTTTAAAAGAAGTATTTGATGATATTTCTCCGATCGCAGATTACGGCGGAAAGCTCAGTCTGGAATTCATCGATTTCACATACGATGAAAAAGATGCAAAATATTCCATCGAGCAGTGTAAAGAACGTGACGTGACTTATGCCGCACCTTTGAAGGTTCGAGTAAGGCTGATCAATAAGGAAACAGAAGAGATCAACGAACACGAGATTTTCATGGGAGATTTACCGCTGATGACAGCTACGGGTACCTTTGTTATCAATGGTGCTGAGCGTGTTATTGTCAGCCAGTTAGTACGTTCCCCTGGAATCTACTACGCGATCGCTCATGATAAGCTTGGTAAGAGACTGTTTTCCAGTACTGTAATTCCGAACAGAGGTGCATGGCTGGAGTACGAGACAGATTCAAATGATGTATTTTATGTACGTGTAGACAGAACAAGAAAGGTTCCGATCACTGTTCTGATCCGTGCACTGGGCATTGGAACCAATGCTGAGATCATTGATCTGTTTGGTGAAGAGCCAAAGATCCTTGCCAGCTTTACAAAGGATACCTCCACAAACTATCAGGAAGGTCTCCTTGAGCTGTATAAGAAGATCCGTCCGGGCGAGCCGCTTGCAGTAGAGAGCGCAGAGAGCCTGATCATGGCAATGTTCTTCGATCCGAGAAGATATGACCTTGCCAAAGTCGGACGTTATAAATTTAATAAGAAGCTTCATTTCAATAAACGTATCGTAGGCCACAAGCTTTCTCAGGATGTTGTAGATACAACAACAGGTGAGATCCTTGCTGAGGCTGAGACACTTGTTACAAAAGAGCTTGCTGATACATTACAGAATTCTGCAGTTCCGTACGTATGGATCCAGGGTGAGGAGAGAGAGATCAAAGTCCTTTCCAGCCTTATGGTTGATATCCGTCACTATCTGCCGGAGCTTGAGGATCCGAAGTCCCTGGGTGTTACAGAATTAGTATACTACCCAGTGCTCGAAAAAATTCTGGAAGAAAATGACACATTTGAGGACAGATGTGATGCGATCAAACGTGATATCCACGACCTGATCCCGAAACACATCACCAAGGAAGATATCCTTGCGTCCATTAACTACAATATGCATCTGGAGTATGGCCTTGGTAACGATGATGATATCGACCACCTGGGCAACCGTCGTATCCGTGCTGTCGGTGAGCTGCTTCAGAATCAGTACCGCATCGGTCTTTCCAGACTTGAGCGTGTGGTACGTGAGAGAATGACAACACAGGACACAGAGAGCATTTCTCCGCAGTCCCTGATCAATATCAAACCTGTAACTGCAGCAGTAAAAGAGTTCTTCGGTTCTTCCCAGCTGTCACAGTTCATGGATCAGAACAACCCGCTTGGAGAGCTGACTCACAAGAGAAGACTTTCCGCACTGGGACCTGGCGGTCTGTCACGAGACAGAGCCGGATTCGAGGTTCGAGACGTACATTACTCCCATTACGGAAGAATGTGCCCGATCGAGACTCCTGAGGGACCGAACATCGGTCTTATCAACTCCCTTGCATCCTATGCAAGGATCAATCAGTATGGCTTCATAGAGGCTCCGTACAGAAAGATTGACAAAACAGATCCTTCCAACCCGCGTGTAACCGATGAGGTTGTATACATGACAGCGGATGAGGAAGATAATTACCATGTAGCACAGGCGAATGAGCCGCTGGATGAAGAGGGACACTTCATTCATAAGAACGTTTCCGGTCGTTACCGCGAGGAGACACAGGAGTACGAGCAGCACATGTTCGATTACATGGATGTATCTCCGCGAATGGTATTCTCCGTTGCTACAGCCCTGATCCCGTTCCTGCAGAACGATGATGCGAACCGTGCGCTGATGGGATCCAACATGCAGCGTCAGGCCGTTCCGCTTCTTACAACAGAGGCTCCGGTTGTTGGTACAGGTATGGAGACCAAGACAGCTGTTGACTCCGGTGTATGCGTTGTTGCAAGAAAAGCAGGTACAGTACTTCGTTCCACATCTACAGATATCTCTATCAAGAATGATGACGGAACAAAAGATGATTATCATCTGACTAAATTCATGCGAAGCAACCAGAGCAACTGCTACAACCAGAGACCGATCGTGTTCCAGGGTGAGCATGTTGAGGCAGGACAGGTTATCGCGGATGGCCCGTCTACATCCAATGGTGAGCTTGCACTTGGTAAGAACCCGCTGATCGGATTTATGACCTGGGAAGGTTATAACTACGAGGATGCTGTTCTTCTTAGTGAGAAACTGGTACAGAATGATGTTTATACATCTGTCCATATTGAGGAATATGAGGCAGAATCCCGTGATACCAAGCTGGGACCGGAAGAGATCACACGTGACGTTCCGGGTGTCGGCGATGACGCTCTGAAGGATCTGGATGAGCGCGGTATCATCCGTATCGGTGCTGAGGTACGTGCCGGTGATATCCTTGTCGGTAAGGTTACTCCTAAGGGAGAGACTGAGCTTACTGCTGAGGAGCGTCTCCTTCGTGCTATCTTCGGTGAGAAGGCAAGAGAGGTACGTGATACTTCCCTTAAGGTACCGCACGGTGAGTATGGTATTATCGTAGATGCCAAGGTATTTACAAGAGAGAACGGCGATGAGCTGAGCCCTGGAGTAAATCAGGCAGTACGTATTTATATTGCACAGAAGAGAAAAATCTCCGTTGGTGATAAGATGGCTGGTCGTCATGGTAACAAGGGTGTCGTTTCCCGTGTACTTCCTGTTGAGGATATGCCATTCCTGCCAAACGGACGTCCGCTTGATATCGTATTAAATCCTCTTGGTGTGCCGTCCCGTATGAACATTGGTCAGGTCCTTGAGATTCACTTAAGTCTTGCTGCAAAAGCACTTGGATTTAATATCGAGACACCGGTATTCGATGGCGCGAAAGAGATTGATATCCAGGATACACTTGAGCTTGCAAATGACTATGTAAATATGCCGTTTGATGCTGCAGAAGCAGAAAAAGAAGGCAAAACAGAGAGCTTTGAAGAAAAATATAAAGATATATTAAGAGAAGACGTTATGAAGTATCTTTCTGACAATCGTGCACACCGTGCACTGTGGAAAGGCGTTCCGATCTCCCGCGACGGAAAGGTTCAGCTTCGTGACGGACGTACCGGAGAGCCGTTTGATTCACCGGTTACCATTGGACACATGCATTATCTGAAACTCCACCATCTGGTAGATGATAAGATCCATGCACGTTCTACTGGTCCTTACTCCTTAGTAACGCAGCAGCCGTTAGGTGGTAAAGCACAGTTCGGTGGTCAGCGTTTCGGAGAGATGGAGGTTTGGGCACTGGAAGCATACGGTGCATCCTATACCTTACAGGAGATCTTAACAGTAAAATCCGATGATGTTGTCGGACGTGTTAAGACTTACGAAGCAATTATTAAGGGTGATAATATCCCTGAACCGGGTATCCCAGAGTCTTTCAAGGTTCTGTTAAAAGAGCTTCAGTCACTTGGTCTGGATGTCAAAGTCTTAGATGAGGACAGAAACGAAGTAGAGCTGATGGAGACAAGCGAATACGGCAATACAGATTTGAATTCCATTATTTCCGGAGATAAGGATTTTGCATTTGAGGACAGTGATTCCTTTGCAAAGATGGGATTCTCACAGAAAGAGTTCAATGCGGAAAATGAAGAACTCGTAGATGTGGATGAGGAACCGGAGGAAGATGAGGATGATTCCGACTTTTTCGACGATGCAGAAGAAAATACTCTTGACGAAGAATAAATAGAAAGGGAGTGTCATAATGCCAGAAACAATGAGTAAAGAAACCACAGGTCAGTCTATCTCATTTGATGCCATTAAAATTGGATTGGCGTCTCCGGAAAAGATCCGGGAATGGTCCAGAGGCGAGGTAAAGAAACCGGAGACCATTAACTATAGAACTTTAAAACCGGAAAAAGATGGTCTGTTCTGTGAAAAGATATTTGGACCGAGCAAAGACTGGGAATGTCATTGTGGTAAATATAAGAAAATCCGTTACAAAGGCGTTGTCTGCGACCGATGCGGCGTTGAGATTACAAAAGCAAGCGTTCGTAGAGAGCGTATGGGACACATTGAGCTTGCTGCTCCGGTATCCCATATCTGGTACTTTAAGGGTATTCCGTCACGTATGGGATTAATCCTTGACTTATCCCCAAGAACTCTTGAAAAAGTTCTTTACTTTGCTTCTTATATCGTACTGGATGCGGGCAACACCGCATTGCAGTACAAACAGGTACTTTCCGAGAGCGAATACCAGGAAGCGAGAGAGCAGTACGGCAGTTCTTTCCGTGTTGGAATGGGTGCTGAGGCTATTCAGGAATTATTACAGGCGATCGATCTGGAGAAAGATTCCGCAGAATTAAAGGCAGAGCTTGAGGATGCAACCGGCCAGAAACGTGCAAGAATCATCAAGAGACTGGAAGTTGTAGAGGCTTTCCGTGAGTCCGGCAACAAACCGGAGTGGATGATCATGACAGTGATCCCGGTTATCCCGCCAGATTTACGTCCTATGGTTCAGCTGGATGGTGGACGTTTTGCAACATCCGATCTGAATGATTTATACAGACGTATCATCAACCGTAACAATCGTTTAAGAAGACTCTTAGAGTTAGGAGCACCGGATATCATCGTCCGCAACGAGAAACGTATGCTTCAGGAAGCTGTTGATGCCCTGATCGATAATGGTCGTCGTGGCCGTCCTGTTACAGGTCCTGGTAACCGTGCATTAAAATCTCTTTCAGATATGTTAAAAGGTAAATCCGGACGTTTCCGTCAGAACTTACTTGGAAAACGTGTTGACTACTCCGGACGTTCCGTTATCTGTGTAGAGCCGAAGTTAAAGATTTATCAGTGCGGTCTGCCAAAAGAGATGGCAATTGAGCTGTTCAAACCGTTCGTAATGAAAGAGCTTGTTGCAAACGGAACTGCACACAATATCAAGAGTGCGAAAAAGATGGTTGAGAGACTCCAGACAGAGGTTTGGGATGTTCTCGAAGACGTTATCAAAGAGCATCCGGTTATGTTAAACCGTGCTCCTACACTGCATCGTCTTGGTATTCAGGCATTCGAGCCGATCCTCGTAGAAGGTAAGGCAATTAAGTTACATCCATTGGTATGTACCGCGTTCAACGCCGACTTCGATGGTGACCAGATGGCTGTGCATCTTCCACTTTCTGTAGAAGCACAGGCAGAGTGCCGTTTTATGTTACTTTCACCGAATAACCTGTTAAAACCATCTGATGGTGGTCTTGTTGCCGTTCCTTCACAGGATATGGTACTTGGTATCTACTATCTGACACAGGAGAGACCGGGAGCAAAAGGAGAAGGTAAATTCTTCAAGAGTGTAAACGAAGCAATTCTTGCATACGAGAATGGTGTAGTAACACTTCACTCAAGAATCACCGTCCGCATGACAAAGACCATGCCGGATGGAACAACACTTACCGGAAATGTAGAATCTACACTGGGACGCTTCATTTTTAATGAGATCATTCCACAGGATCTTGGATTTGTAGACAGAAGCATTCCGGGCAATGAATTAAAACTGGAAGTAGATTTCCTCGTTGCAAAGAAACAGAATAAACAGATTCTGGAAAAAGTAATCAATATCCATGGTGCAACAAAGACAGCAGAAGTTCTTGATGCCGTAAAAGCTATGGGTTACAAATATTCCACAAGAGCAGCTATGACCGTATCCATTTCCGATATGACCGTACCGCCTCAGAAACCGCAGATGATCAAAGATGCACAGGATACTGTTGACCGTATCATGAAACAGTATAAACGTGGTCTTATCACTGAGGAAGAGCGTTACAAAGAGGTTGTTGAAACCTGGAAAGAGACCGATGAGGAACTGACACATGCACTTCTTTCCGGACTTGATAAATACAACAACATCTTCATGATGGCTGACTCCGGAGCCCGTGGTTCCGATAAACAGATCAAACAGCTTGCCGGTATGCGTGGACTTATGGCAGATACAACCGGTCGTACGATCGAGCTGCCGATCAAGTCAAACTTCCGTGAAGGTCTTGACGTACTCGAATACTTCATGTCCGCACATGGTGCCCGTAAAGGTCTTTCCGATACCGCACTTCGTACGGCTGACTCCGGTTACCTGACCAGACGTCTTGTTGATGTTTCACAGCACATGATCGTTCGTGAGTCTGACTGCTGTGAGGGTACAGGCAGAGAGATTCCGGGAATGTGGGTAACTGCATTCATGGATGGAAAAGAAGAGATCGAGAGTCTTCAGGAGCGTATCACAGGACGTTTCTCCTGCAATACGATCTGTGACAAAGATGGAAATGTCATTGTAAAAGCAAACCATATGATCACACCGAAGCGTGCAGCTGCAGTTATGAGCCAGGGTGTTGATGAGAATGGCGAGCCGCTTAAGAAAGTTAAGATCCGTACCGTATTATCCTGCCGCTCCCATATGGGTGTCTGTGCAAAATGTTACGGTGCAAACATGGCTACCGGCCAGGCTGTACAGGTTGGTGAGGCAATCGGTATTATCGCAGCACAGTCTATCGGTGAGCCTGGTACACAGCTTACCATGCGTACGTTCCATACCGGTGGTGTTGCCGGAAACGATATTACACAGGGTCTTCCTCGTGTCGAGGAGATTTTTGAGGCAAGAAAGCCTAAGGGTCTTGCTATCATCACAGAGTTTGGCGGCGTAGCAACGATTAAGGATACCAAGAAGAAACGTGAGATCATCGTTACCAATAATGAGACCGGAGAATCAAAGGCATATCTGATCCCTTATGGTTCCAGAATTAAGGTTATGGATGGCGCAGTACTTGAAGCCGGTGATGAGCTGACAGAAGGTTCTGTAAATCCACACGATATCTTAAAGATCAAAGGTGTCCGTGCAGTTCAGGATTACATGCTCCGCGAGGTACAGCGTGTATACCGTCTGCAGGGTGTAGAAATCAACGATAAGCATATCGAGGTTATTGTGCGTCAGATGTTACAGAAAGTACGCGTTGAGACAAACGGTGATTCAGAGATGCTTCCGGGTGTATTGGTAGATGCACTTGATTTCGAAGATACCAATGAGAAACTGGTAGAAGAAGGAAAAGAGCCGGCAGAGGGCAAACAGGTATTACTTGGTATTACCAAGGCTTCCCTTGCAACGAACTCCTTCTTATCAGCAGCATCCTTCCAGGAGACAACAAAAGTTCTTACGGAAGCTGCAATCAAAGGTAAAGTCGATCCATTGATCGGTATGAAAGAGAATGTTATCATTGGTAAACTGATTCCTGCAGGAACAGGTATGAAGAGATACCGCAACATTAAACTGGATTCTGATATCAATGAGGATGACGAGCTGATGTTTGATGATTTTGATGACTTCGACGATTATGAGGAAGAGATTCCGAGGGACGAAGAAAATGAAATCGAAGAAGCTCCGGTAGAGGAAGAATAAAATAATATTTATGAGAAGAACTGTCGCACCAGCTGATAAAAGTCAGTGGTGCACGGTTCTTTTTTTGATTCATAGGATTCTTTTTTCTGGCAGCTGGAAAAAATATGTATAATTCACAAGAAACTGGAAAAAATAGATAAGGGTGCAAAAAAAACAGATTATTATAGAAGAAAGTCTGAAAATAGAAAAAAGGCTTGACATACAGGAATTGCACTTATATAATAATTTAGCATGCATATTTAGGAATGCATATTTAATATAACAGGAGGTGAAAATAATGCCAACATTTAACCAGTTAGTAAGAAAAGGACGTCA
>OLQY01002585.1_pt1 | contig 11035 bp, 7 predicted proteins | sample 1672851 | NCBI WGS metagenome assembly OLQY01 (sample SAMEA3136730, study PRJEB25190) | human gut metagenome | reverse complement strand
TGAATCACTTTCGCACGGTCTGTGCAGTAAATGCACAGACCTGATTGAAAAAAGTTGTACCTGCCTTCTAAGAACCGGCGGTTCCCCAATGTCTTTCATGTCTTTTGTTAATTTTTCACAATTCAACTTAGGTTTTTATGAGTTTCGCAATTGTCTTAGATTAGTATGGCGATTTTTGAAAAAAATATGCAAAAGAGCATATGCCATAATTTTCTGACATATGCCCTTCTTTCAATTGTTATTCATTTTTATTTTAATGCGGCAGGATTGATTTTCTTTGTTGCGATCTCATCCTTTAACATTGCAAGGAACTCTTCTTTTGGAACTGTTGTGGTAGCCTGTTCGCCATGAAGTCTGTAGCTTACCGTTCCGTCTTTTACTTCGTTCTTTCCAAGAATGATGAGGTAAGGAACTTTCTCTACCTGTGCAGCTCTTACACGGTAGCCAAGTTTCTCGGCACGCTCGTCAATCTCCACACGGATACCGTTCTCATCCAGATAGCTGAGAAGTTCATGTGAGTATGCATTCAACTCTTCATCCTCATTTTTAACCGGAATGATTCTTGCCTGAACCGGTGCTAACCAGAGTGGCAGATTTCCTTTTGTTTCCTCTAAGATATAAGCCATGAAACGGTCAAGGGAACCAAGGATTGCTCTGTGTAAAACAACCGGTGTTTTCTTTGTGCCATCTTTGTCAATGTATGTCAGATTGAATTTTGCAGGTAAGCAGAAGTCAAGCTGGCAGGTGGAAAGTGTGTATTCATTTCCGATTGCCGGTTTTACGTTTACGTCAAGTTTTGGTCCGTAGAATGCAGCCTCACCGATTTCCTCTGTATAGTCGATTCCGAGGTCATCTAATACTTTTCGGAGTGCATTCTCTGCTGTGTTCCACATCTCATCGTCATCATGATATTTTACTTTATCAGCAGGATCTCTTAAGGAGAGCACGCAACGGTAATCTGTGATGTTGAAATCCTTGTAAGTATCAAAAATCAGATCTACAACCTGTGAGAACTCTGACTCAATCTGTTCCGGTGTCACGAAAAGATGTGCGTCGTTCTGGCAGAAATGACGTCCTCTCTCGATACCTTTTAAAGTACCGCTGGCTTCGAAACGGAAGTCATGTGCGATCTCACCGATACGGATTGGAAGATCTTTGTAGGAATGCATTCTGTTTGCATAAATCATCATATGATGCGGGCAGTTCATTGGACGGAGAACAAAGGACTCTCCCTCCACTTCCATTGCAGGGAACATATTGTCTTTGTAATGATCCCAATGACCGGATGTTTTATACAGATTAACCGTACCAACACAAGGTGTCATAACATGAAGATATCCAAGTTTTCTCTCTTTTGCTTTGATATAATTTTCAAGTTCCTGCCATACTGTGTATCCTTTTGGAAGGAACATTGGAAGTCCACGTCCAACAAGGTCATCCGACATGAAAAGATTCATCTCTTTACCGATTTTTCTGTGGTCACGGTCTTTTGCTTCCTCAAGAAGTTTTAAGTGCTCCTCTAACTCTTCCGGTGTCGGGAAACATACACCGTAAATACGCTGCATTACGTGATTGTTTGCATCACCTTTCCAATATACACCAGAGTATTTTACAAGTTTAAAGTTCTTGCATAACTTTGTATTGTCTACGTGAGGTCCACGGCAGAGGTCTGTAAAATCTCCCTGATCGTAAACAGAGATATTTCCATCTTCCAGACCTTCAATTAAGTCCAGTTTGTATGGATCATCTTTGAACATTTCCATTGCTTCTGCTTTGGAAATCTCACGTCTGTAAATCTTCTTGCCTTCCTTGCAGACTTTCTTCATCTCTTTTTCGATTGCTGCGATTGCTTCGTCATTGATGATATCATCGCCAAGGTCGATATCATAATAGAATCCTTCTTTTACAACTGGTCCTACCCAGAACTTTGCCTGTGGGTATAAGTGTTTTACTGCCTGTGCCATCACATGTGCGCAGGAATGGTTTAAAGTATTCAGTCTCTCGTCTGCTTTAAAATCTACCATTTTCTTCATTTCCTTTCGCTATATAAAAATAAGTTTCTGTAGGAAGTATCTCCGATTCTCTGTGCCACATTCCTCTATACTTTTGTATATTAGATAACATAAAAAATCCCTGATACTGCATTCCTACAATATCAGGGACGATATACTTATCGTGGTTCCACCCATCTTCATCTCTCCATCCTATCAGACATCAAACTTCTTACTGCCTGTCCATTCTGGAGAAATCTCATTCTTGATGATAACGGTATCACCGGACCGGATTGGGGTCACTCAGAGTTGGTCTTCACATAATCCTTAGCCGGAACGCTCACACCAAACGCCTTCCTCTCTGGGACTTTTTCTTATGCTACTCTTCTCTTCATCGTTTTGACTAGGGTCATTCTATACCCTTTTCTTCTATCTGTAAAGTACTTTTTACAGTTCAGATACGGCGGACTATCTTCCGCAGCAGTATTTGTATTTCTTACCGCTTCCGCATGGGCATGGATCGTTACGTCCGACTTTTTTGCCTACATGAACAGTGCCGGATTTCTTCTGCTCTAAGAATAAAGCTCTTCTCTTCTCATCATCGAAAATCTCTTTCCACTGTGGTAATTCATATAACCAGTCTGCTTTTGCGTCAACCATGTTTTTGTATAATTTTTCTTTGTCAAAAACAAGGTTAACTTTTGTATCTTCTTCCATGGTGTCGATTGGATTAGCCTCTACCAAGCTGTCGTTGATTCCGTCTAAGAATCCTGTCATCTCCATAACACTGAGGTTGTACTTCTCTGCAAGCTCTTTTACAGTTCCTTCTACTTTCTCATCAGGATTTGTTAAAAGCTGTTCGTATACGCCCTTCTCTAAAAGGAAGTATCTCTGCCAGAATCTCTGTAATTCACCTCTATCTGCTTTCTCATTATAGGCAACTTTCTGCCACTGTTCCAATAATGCCATGTTACATTCCTCGATTTCTAATTATAGTATATTTGCATCATGCATAGATGCATTTGTTATTATAGCAAATATTGATGGGATTTTCAAAGGATTTTTTTAGGTGGGATAAATGCAAATATTTTATTAACGGAATAATCAACTTCAACACTTAAAGTGTCACTTGTTTTAGCCTGTCATTCTTTACAAAATTTATTTTCTCTAAATTGTAAAAATGCTCCTGCCAACCAAGAAATCTTATCTGGAAATATTGCTCAATGCCTTTACATCATATTTTTTAAAATGGTAGCTGCTATATTTTTTCCTTCTCTCCAATCACTACCCGTTTTTGCAATAGTTGTTTTATATCTATCGTCGCCATAATATGTTAAACGATAATGCTTTCCATCATCAGTTATTTCAAAGCCAATATCTTTAAGTTCTTGCCTCATTATTCCAGATAAAGTCTTATAATCCTTGAACATATTTTTTATGGTTTTCTCTCTTTCATCACGAATCCTTTTATATGCATTTTTCTCTAGAATATCATGAAGTACATCATATCTTCTCGTTTTTGGAGTTGCTGCTTTTAATGCCTCTTCTAGAGCATCTAAAATCATTTCTTTGATTTCTTCAGCATAAAACTCTTCTTCATCTCCCAAGAAAATCACAGGTACTCTATCGACAGCATTAATTTTCGAACGAAGTCCATAATTTTCACTTGTCAAAGCATCATTTGCACGAGATAATTGTTCTACCTGCTCCTGAAGTTTTAACATATCCCCTTCAAAACTATCAAGAATTTTATCAGCTTCAGCTTTTGCATCTTTTATTGCTTTCTGCTGCATCTTTTCCTGCGTCTTGTCCAAATTTCCTTTAAGTTGCAATAATTCATAAAATGCTTTTCGTCTCTCTTCTTCAACCTGCGCTCTTTCTTCTTTTTGGCAAAAAAGTCTATCTCTTAATAATGCATTATTAACTCCCTGCCATGTATATAATGTTTCAATCATTTGCGAATTACTATATTGAATAACAACTTGAACAACTTTTTCCAACAAATGATTATCAATGCCTGTTGTACGCCTATATAAATAGCGTCTACGTCCCATTGCCTGTCTTGGGAAATATATACCTATAGCACCATAGTACTCATTCTTTTCATTACACAATATCTTCAGCTTGTTATTAGTACAATTGCTATCTTGAACAAGAACATGAGCCGCTCCCTTTAATTTACTAGCTAAAAGACCAACATTAACTGGATTATCATCATAATATGTCTTTGAGATATACACAATTGGTAATCTATACGTTGTTTCTCCGTTAATAATATCTGCAAGCATTTGAATATTATCATTATTTATAGATACTGGCTTCTTCAACACTTCTAGCAATCCATCTTTCTTTACATACCCTCGCTCAATTAACAACGTAATAAAATGTGGTGTCGAAAATTTAGGATCAATCGTTAAAGCCTCTTCAAGATAACTACGATCTAATCGAATTGACATTTTCATATCTTGAAAATTCATAACATAATCTGTATCCCAGACTGCTCCATCCTCTTCAATTTTCTCAAATCTAACAGCAATAATATTTTTATTTCGATATTCCTCAATATCTATCCACAATTTTTCATTGCCATACCTGATATTATGTTCACCATTCCACTTGATACCTTTAATAACATTACTCTCATGAGGACTTCCTTGATTCCATTCCAAAACCAATTTTATAAAAGAATCTTTCGTTAAAGACTTTTCAATATCAAGAATTGTTGAAAATAATAACATATTTTTTCTCCTTCTCATTTGTCTATTTTGGTATATGTTTATTCAATATTCCCAATGTTTCCATCATCTGCCTGAAAATCTTATTCACCATATCATTCTGCTTATTTATGATATCAATTTTTTCAGCAAGCTACACTTGTGTTTTTCCCTTTTCAATACATGTCACTTTTAAATCAAAAGCACCGTCTTCTCAACGAAAAAACTGTCCAAACTCATTTTCCTAATTTCTATAATCTGTCTAAACTGACTAGTGATCTATGAACATCAATATTTCTTTTTCACTATTATTTCATAACATTCTCTTCCATTAATTCATGCGATATAATTTTTATATATTTTACCACCCCACATAAACCAGCACAATGAACTTACGTGAAATCGAAAGTTATTTTTTTGCAGAAAAGCACTCTAAAAGAACGATTCTGATTGCTCATTCTATTAGAGTGCTTCTACTTTATAATTTCTGTTATAGTCTGAGTTCATTTCCAAAGCCGCCGAATTCAAATACTTTGTTTTCTTTCAGACATTTTTCATATTCTCGCTCTTACACTGCTTCCCACGCATACGTTCCGTCACAGAGCCAGCTCCTGGCGAGCTGACCCTGTGATGGATGATTCTGTCTGTGGTTATTTGGCTTTGGCTTGAAGTTCGGCGATGGCGGTGTTGTATTCGGACTCGGTATAATCTTCCAAAATGGCTTCCTTCGTTGCATGAAAGCGGATAATCATGTTTTTGATAGCGGTGATGTTGGCTTGCCGTTGACCGATTTCTTTGCCGGCTTCCTCGCCCTGCAGATATGCTTTTTCTGCGACTTCTTCTGAATATTTTCTCATTATTTCACACACTGCGTTTACGCCTCCCTCTTCATGTTTCAGATAGTGCACACGGTTGGTTAATTTCGGAAATTTGGCATTATCTATCTCCTTTTTATTATATAGAACCCCTCCAGATTCTTCAAGACTGTTTGCATGGATTTTTTAGTTATGTATACAAAAAAGAGTGCCGGAAAACCGACACTCTTTTTCAAATCCATTGTTTGCAATATCTTAATCTAGAAAAATAAAACAAGTTCTATTTAATAAAGAAAAAGGTACATGAAACTACTGATTTAGACTGTAGTAACAAGCGATAATAAAATTATCTTACTACTGTTACGTTTGTTGCCTGTGGTCCTTTTGCACCTTCAACAACTTCAAATTCTACTGCAGCGCCTTCTTCTAAGGATTTGAAACCTTCCATATTAAGACCTGAGTAGTGAACGAATACATCATTTCCCTGTTCGTCTGAGATGAATCCGTATCCTTTTTGGTTGTTAAACCACTTTACTGTACCTTTGTTCATTGAAAAGTACCTCCAAAAAATATTTCTATGGTACACTTACCGCACCATAGTCACAGAATAACATAACAATTTCAAAAAGTAAAGTGTTATTATACTACATTGTGAGCTTTACCTTGATGATCCTTGCAACAGATTCATTGATACGATCCTCTGTGATCGTTCCACCAGTCACTGCATCCATCACACCCTGATATGCACTCTGGAAATCCTCCGGCATTAAGATCATATCCACACCTGCCTGAATTGCCGTCACTGCCGCATCAGCAGAACTGTATGTTCCGGTGACCGCCCCCATATTCATTGCGTCTGTGATCACTACACCATGGAAGCCAAGCTGGTTGCGAAGCACATCTGTCACCATGACAGAGGAAAGCGAAGCCGGCGTATCATCCCCTGTAACAGCTGGTGCTGAAATATGTCCTACCATCACAAAAGATGCTCCGTTATTCACTGCCTGCTGGAATGGAACAAGCTCATTTGCCAGCAGGTCATCCAAAGATTTATCTGTAGAAACTGCCCCGTCATGGGAATCCCCTGCTGTAGCTCCCTGTCCCGGAAAATGTTTTACCACGCTTAATATCTGGTGTTCGTTCAGTCCCTGCATCTCAGCACAGACCATATCCGCCACAAGCTGGCTGTCTGAACCAAATGACCGGTCTTTGATCACGGTGTTATCCGGATTCGTCAGCACATCCGCAACCGGAGCAAAATCCATATTAAAACCAAGTGTGTTCAGATACGTTCCGATCGTACTTCCCGCATTGTATGCATTCTGGGAATCCCCGGTCGCTCCTACATCACTCATATTTCCAACATCTGTCACTCCAAAAGCACTGTTGGATGCAATCCTTGCTACTGTTCCACCTTCCTCATCCACACCGAGGAACACTGGAATTCCTACTATTTCCTGACTGTAGCTCTTCATATTGGTAAGCATCTGTGTCGTCTGGTCGGTTCCGGTCAGGTTCTTTGCCATATAAATCAGACCACCTACCGGATACTGCGTGTAGGCTGTCTTTGTGGAATCTCCTGCCATCGTTGCTCCGTCCACTCCGGTCAGTGCGTCCGGTGTGATCATGAACATCTGCGCTACTTTCTGCTCTAAGGTCATGCCGGCAGCAATCTGCATTGCCTGATCCATCAACGGATCGCTGACTTCGGTTACCGGAGTTGTTTCCGGTTCTTCTGTCGCCTCTGTTGTCACGCTCTCAGTATTCTTTTCCGGTTTATCTGCTCCCGGTTTTACAAATTTATGGACTGCAAACACAATTCCTCCGATCAAAACTGCAAGTACTATAAAAAATACTGCCACAACTATGACCGCACTCTGTGTATCTTTTTTTCGTTTCTCTCGTCTTTCTTCCTGATTCATCTGTGTATTTCCTCTCTGGGGAATTTTGATCTACATGCTTCTACCCCGCAGTGCACGCCGTAATAATCAACGGTTTTTGGTTTATATCGTGGAGGCAATGATCTGCATTCTGCCCTGCAATTCCACGTTTCCGAAGCCATTTGGAAGTATGAAATGGTCTCCTTTTTTCACCGGCTGACCGTTGACGATTCCATTGCCATCCGTAACTGTCATATTCATAAAAGGTGCATTCTGCTCAAAAGTCATTTTACCTGAAACATCTATTTTATAGATATGAAAGTATTTGCAGACATACAGTTCATTTAACGTATTGACCGGAAGATCTGCCACCGATTTCACACTGTCTGCAACCGATTTTGCAGGCACAGTGATCACGTCAATACTCTTGTCGATATGTAGCTCTCTCGGCTTTCCATTGGAGAGACGGCCATAATCATAAACGCGGTAGGTAATATCACTGTTCTGCTGTGTTTCCAGAATGAGTGTTCCGCCTTTGATCGCATGAACTGTTCCCGGATCGATCTGAAGAAAATCGCCTTTTTTGATCGGGATCTCACGGATAAATTCACTCCACTTTCCCTCATGGATCATCCGGCTTAATTCCTCTTTTGTCCCTGCATTGTGTCCGATAACGATCGTTGCATTTTCCTTGCAGTCGAGAATGTACCAGCACTCTGTTTTTCCAAGTGAACCATTTTCATGGACTTTTGCATAATCATCGTCTGGATGTACCTGAATGCTCAGGTCATCTTTCGCATCAATAATTTTGATCAGGAGTGGGAAACGGTCACTGTCCACATTTCCGAAAACTTCCGGATGTTTTTTCCACAATTCGGACAGCTTCATTCCACGGAATCCACAGTCTCTTAAAGTTCCGTCTCCATTTGGATGTGCAGAAATTCCCCAGCACTCCCCTAAATCATCACCCTCGACCGGATAATGAAAATCCTCTCTCAATCTCGTACCGCCCCAGATGTTGTGTGTACATACCGGATCTAAAAATAAAATTTCTTTCGTGGTCTGATTCATTGATAAATTGCCTCCATTTGTCTTAATCACATCCTGATACCAAAATGCAGAATCTTTTACAATTCTCCGCTGTGTCATAAAATCCACATAAATCATGCCAAAACGTTCCTTGTATCCCTCTGACCATTCAAAATTATCCAGAAATGTCCACTGGAAGTAACCGCGGATATCGACTCCCTCATCATATGCCCTCTGCATGGCTCCGATGTAGGAATCCAGAAATGTGATTCGGTCATTGTCATGTACTCTGCCGTCAAAGCTTACATTGTCATGGCAGGACATACCATTTTCTGTAATATATAATGGAAGCTGATACCGCTCTGTCAAAAATTTGATTCCATAATAAAATGCTTTTGGTGTTACCGGCCAGTTGCACGCCGTCTTCGGAAATCCCGGTTCCCGATCCACAAACTCCGGTTCGCCGTCTGCGCCCTGACGCACGTAATAGCCATTATATATGTTCTGTCCCATAAAATCCAGTGGCTGATGGATCAGCTGCATATCTGCCTCTGTGATCTCCGGCAGATACTCTTTGAATTTTTCCAGTCCCTCTTTCGGATAATGACCTAAAAAGACCGGGTCTGAAAACCATGAGATATTCCAGGTCCAGTTATCCATCGGATTGTAAAATCCAAAATAAACTTTTCTGGCAGCCTCGATATCTTCTGCACTGTCCGTGTATGGATAAGCCACTCCCCCGGTCGGTGCAAAGCCGATCCGGATTTTTTGTTTTGCGTATTTTCTTAAATTGATCACTGCCTGTCCATGCGCTTTCAACAGATTATGTGCAATCTGAAAAGTCTCCGGAACCGATAATTTCAATCCCGGTGCATGAACACCGCTTAAATGTCCAAGTCCAACCACACACTGTGGCTCGTTGATCGTGATAAAATCCTCGCAGATATCCGAAAAATTCTCTGCCACCACTTTTGCATATTCCCCGAACCAGTCTACCACTTCCTCATTCAGCCAGCCGCCTTTTTCCTGCAATGCCTGTGGAAACTCCCAGTGAAACAAGGTAATATATGGTGTAATGCCATTTTCTTTCATTGTAAGGATCATGTCACGGTACATCGAAACCGCTTTTTCATTGACGCGCCCGGTACCTTCTGGCAGAATCCGCGCCCAGTTTAAGGAAAAACGGTATGCTTTAATCCCCAGATTTTTCATTAATGCATAGTCATCTTTATAATGGTGCATATGGTCACAGCTTGTGTACGCATTCTGATTTTGAAAAATGCGTCCCTGCTCCGTAAAAGTGTCCCAGACCGTCTTTCCTCTTCCGTCATCCGGATCCGTTCCCTCTACCTGATATGCGCTGCTTGCCACGCCCCAGACAAATTTGTCATCAAACATGTGATTCTCCTTCTCTGTTTCTGATGCATGTTTTTTATTTTGGTATAAATATTAAATCTAAATTATATATTTACTTTTTCCCAGAGGCGATCACAACTTCTGCAAATATTCATTTATCTATTCTTCCACAAGATCCTTTTTTAATGCTTCCAGTTTTTCCTCTGCATCCTGCAAAGAGGTGCCTTTGACTCCATAGTAGAATTTGATCTTAGGCTCTGTTCCGGACGGGCGCACACAGCACCATGCATTGTCAGAAAGTTCATAATATAAAACATTGGAAGCCGGAAGTCCTGTTTTTGTCACTTCCCCGGTCTTTAAATCTTTTCTTGTATCCTCTTTGTAATCGCGGACTGCAAGCACTTCAAATCCACCGAGTGTTTTCTTTGGATTGTTCCGCATATCACTCATCATCTGCTGGATCTGGGCGGCTCCGTCGATTCCTTTTAAGGTCATCGTGGAAAGTCCCTCTCTGTAGTAACCGTATTTCTCATACAGGTCGATCATGGCATCCCACAATGTTTTTCCATGTTTTTTGCACCAGGAAGCCACCTCGCACAACATCATGACTGCTACGCAGGCATCTTTATCTCTTGCATATGTTCCGGCTAAGCATCCATAACTCTCCTCCAGACCGAATACATAGTTGTGGGAGTGGTTCTGTTCAAACCATTTGATCTGCTCTCCGATATACTTAAATCCGGTCAGTACCTCGATCAGTGCCACGCCATAGGAAGCTGCCATCGCTTTTGCCATGTCCGTTGTAACGATAGTCTCTACAAGTGCAGGATTCTCCGGCATCATTCCGGTTGCCGTTTTCTCTCTTAAAATATATTCTGCTATGAGCATTCCGGACATATTTCCGGTGAAAGTCACATACTCTCCGGTCTTTGTGTCTTTGCAGTATACGCCAAGACGGTCTGCGTCCGGATCTGTCGCAAGCACGATGTCTGCATCCACTTCTTTTGCAAGTTTTAAGGCAAGCTCAAATGCCTTTGGAGATTCCGGGTTTGGATATGCTACGGTCGGGAAATTTCCGTCCGGAAGTTCCTGCTCTTTTACAACATAGACATTTTCAAATCCCAGTTCTTTTAACACACGGCGCACCGGGAGATTTCCGGTTCCATGTAGCGGTGTGTATACAATCTTGATGTCCTTTGCCATCTCTTTGATGATCTCCGGATGAATGGACTGTTTTTTCAGTTCTTCCA
>OLQY01002583.1_pt1 | contig 11048 bp, 7 predicted proteins | sample 1672851 | NCBI WGS metagenome assembly OLQY01 (sample SAMEA3136730, study PRJEB25190) | human gut metagenome | reverse complement strand
AACATGGAAATTCCGGTAAGCACCTGTCTGGTGGTGAGCGTTCCATGCTGTCCGGCTTCCAGGAAGCTGCACAGAAAATTCAGGAGAAGGATGAATACGCACTTGTTCCGTTCTTCCGTTTTTATGATACCGTACATACTTTCCTGGACGGCTCTATCCGCCGGGTAATCGAGCGTTGCCAGAAAGCAGCCGACAATGGCGATGGCATCGAACAGCAGGATGTAGATGTACTGAAGCTTCTGTACTTGATTCGATATATTGATGATATTCCTTCCAATCTGGACAATATCGTGATCCTTATGGCAGACGATATTCGTGTGGATAAGATTATCATGCGTGAAGCTGTCCGAGGATGCCTTGATCGTCTGATGAGTCAGAACTATATAGGCAGAACTGGTGACACTTATAACTTCCTGACGGACGAAGAACAGGATATTCAGCGTGAAATAAGAGATACAAATGTGGATACCGCTTCTATTGTAGAGCGTATCGCCCAGATGATTTATGGCGATATTTTCACAACCAAGAAATTCCGTTATGGAAAATATGACTTTGCTTTCGATCAGATGGTAGATGGCATTACGGTTGGAGTGGCAACAGGTGGTATGCGTCTGCGTTTCCTGACCGTTGCTACCGATGCTATTGAAAAAACTGATTACCGTCTGATGTCAGAATCCAAAGGCAACGAAGCAATCGTGGTTCTGGCTGATACGCCTTATTATGAATCTCTGGAATCTGCCATGAAGATTCGTAAGTATGTAAAACAGAGAAATGTAAGCCAGCTTCCGAAAAGTGTACAGAAAATCATCAGCGATCAGCAGGATGAAGCCACAAAATATGAAGAAAGTGCTATGGCCGAATTACAAAATGCGATCGAAGGGGCGCAGTTCTATGTAGACGGTGAGCATCTGGAAATCAAATCTGGAAATGCTAAGAGCAAGATTGACCAGTCGCTTGAATATCTGGTTGCCCATGTATATAGCAAGCTCGATCTGATTACAGATAATGCAGGCAGTGATGCAGATATTATTGCGATTCTGACAGGTGCGGTAACAGCACTTCCAGGCATGGAACCGAACCGTGATGCAGCTTCTGCTATGGAAGAATATCTGGAAATGCAGGATGCGAAAAAGCTGCCGACTTCTATGGCAGATGTGCAAAGCAAATACAGTGCGATTCCGTATGGCTGGAAAGAAATCGACATTGCTGCGGTTGCGGCACAGCTGATTTATTCCCAGAAAGTAACCATCAAGTATGCAGGCAATACCATTCAGCCAGATGACCCGAAACTGCCGGATATGCTCCGCAAAAAGAGTGAGATCGGTAAGACGTCTATCAGCAAACGTAAAAATATTTCTGCTACGATGCTACGTGATGTTAAAGAAATGCTACGTGAGTATTTCGACATCATGGATGTACCGGACGATGAAGATGGTCTGATTCGCTTTGTGACGGAGAAGTTTACCGAGCAGCGCGATTACTATGTTTCTCTGGATGCCCGTTATGACGGACATAAATACCCAGACCGTGCATTAGTTCAGGAAGCCATTCATCTGATGGATGATGTACTTTCCCAGAAGAAAGACAATATTGCTCTAATTGAGCGTGTGCTGAAAAAAGAGGATGCTCTCTTTGATAACAAAGAAGCCATGAGCAACGGCATTGAAAATTTCTTCAAGACTCAGGTGACGGTATTCGACCAGGCAGTACAGTTTGAAAACTCTCTGCATGATGACCTTGACCGAATTGCGGAAAATGAGGAAGCACACAAGGCACTGAACACTATTCGCCTGATTACGATGATTCAGACCGGAAGCAAGTTCAACTATAACCGGATTCATGAACTGAATCCGTTGATGGATATGGTTCGTACCGCCCATGATAAGATGCTGGAAGAAAAACGTGCTGAGGTTCTGGAAACGGTTCGTCAGTGTATGGAAGCAACCCACACTGCCGCAAACGGCGATTCTAAGGCATCCCATCTGATTGAGAAATCAGACAGGTATTTCAGCCAGTGCAAGGAGAAAATCGCAGAATTAAAGAGCCTTGCCCTTCTGGATGCTATGTTCCTGCCGATGTGCCAATATAAGGATGATACCGTCAGCAATATCGAGTCTGTTCTGGCTCCGCCTGCACCGAAGCCGCCAGTACAGTCGACGCAGCTGGGAAAAGAAGCAGCTCCAGCAAAGAAGAAAGTGGTTCGTGCCTATAACCGTCAGGTTGTATTCCAGGCAAAGACCTTACAGACGGATGCGGATATTGATGATTATGTAGAGAAGATTCGTTCTCAGTTGAAACAGTTATTGAAGAATTGTGATGAGATTAAGTTGAATTAAGTATTATGATTAAGGAAGAATAATGAATAATTATGAAAAGAAAGAGAAAATAATAGATGAAGCTAAGAAAGAAACGGACACAAAATTAACGGATTCAATAGCAAATGAATCAATAAAACAAATACAGAAAAATCAAAATAAAATTCTTGAGTCATTTCAACCAATATTAGAAAAGCAGACTAATATGAAAGTGGGGCTAGAAAATTTTAAGAAATCGTTGGGTATGTCTGTTTCAAAATGGAATCAAATGCAAGAGGTTATAAAAATCTTAAAAAAATCATTTAAATTTTCTCATAATATTGAAGTTGGTGAATTTTCAAAAGCTATCTATAGAATGACAGCAGAATTTTCAGAAGTAATTCGAAAAATTAAAATTCCATCAATTTCTGAGAAAAAAAAGCAAGAACTTCTTGAAATACATAGGTTGTGGGGACATTATGGATGGACAATAAATCCTTGTGCAGATGAAGAAACGCTATTTAGTAGTATGCCAGCTAATAAAAAAGATGCTGACATTATGGCATTAAAACAATGTCCTAATAAAATAATGGAACAAATATTTGAAGTTTTATTAGAAAACAAACGAACGAAAAAGACAGATTTTAGAGAAGCAGTATTTGATTATAGACATAAGCAGTATAAATCATGTGCGTTTATTTTGTTTGCTTTAATTGATGCGATATTGATTAGATTGCAGAAAAAATCGACTTTAGATGGAAAAAGGCGTAATGTTGGGTTAAGCGCTGTGCGAGATGCAAAGAAACGAACGGAAATAGATGTGAATACAGAAGTGCTTTATACAGCATTGTTTTGTACAAATCTTTTTGCTTGTCTTCAAAAAGTGTTTGAAAGTGGAAACGATTTTAGAAAACAACCGGAGGTTATAAATAGAAATTTTCTTGACCATGGAATGCTTACAAGAAAGGTTACGAAGAAAGACTGTATGCAATTGTTTTTGCTGTATTACAATATGCTCAAGCTGTTAGAGTTGATTTATTAAGAGGATGAATATAATGGATAAGAATGCGATTAAAAAATTTGCTGTCTGGGCAAGAACAGAGCTGATCGCCCGTGTTTCCCTGAAAGGTGTGGAATACGGTATCACAGAGGGCAACATTGAGGATGCTAATGTGGACAGCGTTGGCGGCAAAGTCCTTACTGCCGATGAAAAGAAGCAGCGTCAGGCTCTGATTGCCGAGATTAATGATAAAGGATATAAGCAGGTCATGGAAGAGGTTGCCTATACTTGGTTCAATCGCTTCTCTGCTCTGCGATTCATGGAAGTAAACGGTTATCTTCCTTCCCATGTGCGTGTATTCACGGATGAGGAAAACAACTTTAAGCCGCAGATTATAGCCGAAGCCATTCATCTGGATTTGGATGGACTCAATATGGAAAAGGTCTATGAGCTGAAAAATGCCGAAAAGACCGAAGAACTCTATAAATATTTGCTGATCGTGCAGTGTAATGCTCTGAATAAGATTTTGCCGGGAATGTTCCAGAAGATTGCGGACTACACCGAGCTTCTTCTGCCGGACAATCTGCTTCGTGAAGGCAGTGTGATTCAGCAGATGATTGAGCTGATACCGGAGGATGACTGGAAGGATGCTGTCCAGATTATCGGATGGCTGTATCAGTATTATAACAGCGAGAAAAAAGATGATGTTTTCGCAGCACTGAAAAAGAATGTGAAAATCACAAAAGAAAACATCCCTGCAGCAACCCAGCTTTTCACACCTGACTGGATTGTTCGTTACATGGTAGAGAACAGCCTTGGTCGTCTGTGGCTGGAAGGACACCCAGATGCCAAAGATCAGCTTCTTCCTACCGAGGAAGAACAGTCTGCCTATGCTGCTGGAAACCGTGACACGGAAGATACCAAATGGCACTACTATCTGGAAGAAGCTAAGCAGGAGCCAGAAGTACAGACGCAGCTTGCCGAGATTCGCAAGGAATACGCCGCACTGACACCGAATCAACTGAAAGTCATTGACCCATGTTCCGGTTCCGGTCATATTCTTGCGTATATGTTCGATGTGCTGATGAAGATTTATGAATCCTATGGCTATACTACACGTGAAGCAGTGGCAAGCATTGTGGAGAATAATCTTTACGGATTGGATATTGATGACCGTGCGGCACAGCTGGCTTATTTTGCGGTAATGATGAAACCCCGTCAGTATGACCGCCGCTTCTTTAGCCGTGGCATTCAGCCCCATGTATATGCTATTGTGGAGAGCAACCATGTAGACAAATTTGCAGTAGATTATTTCTGTAATGGCGATGCGAAGCTGATAGCTGCTATGGACACCATTATCAGCGAACTGCATGATGCAAAGGAATACGGTTCTATTCTGACCGTAACACCGCAGGATTGGTCTGCTTTGTATGCCCGCTTTGCGGAAATAAAGGAAGATATTCATTTCTCTCGTGAAGCAGCTCTCAGAGAATTGCTGCCGTTGGTACAGGTGGCGGAAGCGTTGGCACAGAAGTATGACATTACGATAACTAATCCTCCGTATATGAGCAATAAAGGAATGAGCAATACGCTCCTAACGTATGTGCAGAAGAATTATCCGGAAGCTAAGGCAGATTTGTTTGCAGTGTTTATTGAAAAATGTAAATCCGAACTAAACCCGAATGGCTTGCAAGCAATGATAACACAACATTCTTGGATGTTTTTATCAAGTTACGAAAAATTGCGTATGAAATTAAGAACATCTGATATAGTGAATATGGCACATTTAGGTCCGAGAGCGTTTGAAGAAATTGGTGGTGAGGTAGTACAAACAACGGCTTTTGTTTATCGTAACACTCATATAGTAGGCTATAAATCAGTATATTCTCGCCTGGTAGAGCCAACCACACAAGATAGTAAAGAATCGCTCTTTTTATCAGGTCGGGAGCATTATAGCGTGGCACGAGAACAGTTTGAATGTATAAGTGGCAGTCCTTTTGCATATTGGGCATCCGAACGAGCATTAAGCAATTTTGAAATTGCTAAACCACTTATTGAGTATTCTCGTCCTCGTGTTGGACAAAATACAGGAGATAATGAGCGTTTCTTACGTTTTTGGCAAGAAACAGAGATACAAAAAATTGGTTTCGGCGTTAAGCATGATGAACTCGCAACTACGAGTTATAAATGGATTCCATATAATAAGGGTGGAAGTTTCAGACGTTGGTATGGAAATTTTGATAGAGTTGTTAATTGGGAAAATGATGGTAAAGAAATAAAAGATTATGCAGTTATACGAAACCATGGTAAGCACTGGTCAAGATACATTCAGAATATTGAAAATATGTGTCGTGAAGGTGTGTCATGGTCTGATATTGCGTCTACGAGATTTGCGTGTCGCTATCTTCCAGAAGGTTTTATTTGCGATGTTAAAGGTTCGTCAACATATCCGTCTGAGCAATATAGGACATATGTTATGGCTTTCTTGAATAGCTGCGTATCTATCTATTATTTGCAAATGTTAAACCCAACAACAACTTTTCAGGTTGGAAATATCGGTAGTTTACCATTTATTTTTGAACGTGAAAAAGAAGTTGATGAATTAGCACTTGGAAATGTTGCATTGTCAAAGAAAGATTGGGATGCGGATGAAACATCATGGGACTTCCAGCACCATCCGCTTCTACGCAAAGTTACTACTATTGCAGAAGCCTTTGACCAATGGCAGGCTGAATGTGATGACCGATTTAATCAGCTGAAAGCCAATGAGGAAGAACTGAACCGTATTTTCATTGACATTTACGGCTTGCAGGATGAGCTGACACCGGAAGTCGAGGATAAGGATGTCACGGTTCGCAAGGCTGACCTTGGCAGAGATATTCGTTCTTTCATTTCCTATGCGGTTGGCTGTATGTTTGGTCGTTACTCTCTGGATGCGGATGGGCTTGCCTATGCAGGCGGCGAATGGGACAATAGCAAGTATGCTTCTTTCGCTGCGGATAAGGATAACATTATCCCCATCTGCGACGATGAATACTTCGAGGATGATATTGTTGGTCTGTTCGTGGAGTTCGTGAAAACCGTTTATGGCGCAGAAAAACTGGATGAAAACTTGAAATTCATCGCAGATGCGCTGGGCGGAAAAGGTCAGCCGAAAGATGTAATTCGAAATTATTTCCTGAATGATTTTTATAAAGATCATTGCAAGATTTATCAGAAACGCCCGATCTACTGGCTGTTTGACAGCGGTAAAAAGAACGGCTTTAAGGCTCTGATTTATATGCACCGCTATCAGCCGGACACCATTGCCCGTATCCGTACCGATTATGTGCATGAACAGCAGGCTCGTTACCGCACCGCTATTGCCGATCTGGAACAGCGAATTGCTAACGCTTCCACCGGAGAGCGTGTGAAGCTGAACAAAAAGCTGACCACCTTGCATGCACAGGATACTGAGATCAGAACCTATGAGGAAAAGATTCATCACCTTGCCGATCAGATGATTTCTATTGACCGGGACGATGGCGTGAAGAAGAATTATGCAATTTTCCAGGATGTTTTGACTAAAATAAAGTAAGGAGGGATAGTTATCGAACCGAAACAAAAGAAATCTGTTCTCTTGGGGAATGGAGTAAACATACAGTTTGGTGGAAAAGCCTATTCAAATAGATTCATTTTGTCAAGAATTATCTTTAACGCACAGTGCGATAAGTATGATAGTCTTTTTGAAGGTACGCTGTCGGGAAGTGAAATTGAACAGATATTTCGAGGACTTCTTCCTACTGCAAATGCTGTGCTTGATGGAAAATATGATAAAGTCAATGCTGACGATGAAGTGAAAAGAGCTGTAATGGAGTTCAAGGTACAAAACGCAGAACGCAGCAAATTTGAGCATTATTATGAAATTCCATTAGAAGATTGGTTTTTGTTACTTCGATTATTCTTCATGGATAATCCGGATTTGAGTGATATGTGGAAAGCATCAAAACAAGGATTTGAATGGATGATTCTGGATGCTATCTATAATGCTGGTAAAATTCAAGAAATTTATCAAAAAATGAAAAAGCCTGTCAAACGTTTTTTTAAATCGTTTGATTCGATATTTACATTGAATTATGATAATAATATTGAAAAGTTGACTAATAAAACAATTTACCATTTGCATGGGGATTATTCTGTCCTTGCAGATTCTGAAAATCCTGAAACAGTTCAGGGATTTTTGAACAAGCAAAACGGAAAAATCGTTATGAATCCAGATTATCCGCAATGTTATTGTAATGCGCTACTTAATTTTAGTGGACAGAATAAATATAAAGAAGCTCAGGATAAAGTGAAAGGAATTGAGGCACTTCAAAGATTAAAGCAATTACATGATTCGGATGTAGAGAAATTTGAGATAATGAGAGCAGGTGTAGAATCAGAAAAAGCTCAAATTATAGATACTTATATCAAACATCCAGAACTGAAAATTGCTACGGATTATCATTTTGGGGAACTTGAAAAACTTTCAGGTGAATTGCATATTATAGGGCTTTCACCACAGAATGACAGTCATATATTTGCTTGTATAGAAAAAAGCTCATTAGATAAGGTAGTTTTCTATTCGTATGGTGAGCCGCCAAAGAAATTGCCATTGACTAAACCATATGAATTTGCAGATATTAAGCAGTTATGGAAGTCATTGGATGCGAATCAGCCACAATATAATTGTGGTAGAAAATATCCGGATTCTGATGAAGCTAAAAAGTTTTTTGAACTTTTTAATGCATTATCCCTTGATCCGATTACAAAAGAAGAAATTGAGAAAGAAGCAAATTCAATTCCTGAATATATGGCGTTGCCATTATGCAAAGAAGCTATGAATTTGATTAAGGTTCAGACAACACCAAAAAGTGAAGAAGAACTTATGAAACAGTTTAGAATGGTTAGTAGAATAGCTTTAAGAGAGGGAATTTATCCGTCTGCTTTTTATTTGATTTTAATAGACAATTTTTCAAAATTATCGTAAAAGGAGGGCTTGCATATGATAACGGATGAAAGAATCAAAAATTCCAGTGAGCTGGAGTTTGCTGTATTTTGTATTGAAAATGTAGCAGCAAAGCTGGGTGTGGATGCGGAGCGTGTCTATCAGGCATTTACTGAACAGAGTGATATTTTGCACGGTTACATCGTGCCGGAATATGAAGTGCTGCATACCCAGAGCCGGGAATATATCGTTGATGATCTCCTTGATGTGATGAAAGAAAGGGGTGTGGAAGTATGATTCTTTATCATGGTTCTTTTTTAGAGATTGCAAAGCCGGATTTGGTTCATTCCCGCCCCAATGTAGACTTCGGGCGTGGCTTCTATGTCACGCCGCTGTATGAACAGGCAGCGAAGTGGTGCGGTAAGTTCAAACGCCGTGGGAAAGATGGCATTATCTCTCGGTATGAATACGATGAAAGCCGGGAATCTGAACTGAAAACGCTGAAATTCGATTCTTATTCCGGAGAATGGCTGGATTTCATTCTGAACTGCCGCAGTGGAAAAGATTCGACAGATTACGACCTTGTTGTAGGCGGTGTTGCCAATGATAAAGTGTTCAATACCGTGGAGCTGTTCGTTGACGGACTGATTGATAAAACGGAAGCTATCAACCGCCTGCGTTATGAAAAGCCGAACCTGCAAATATGTTTCCGCACAGAGAAAGCACTGTCTCTGTTGCATTTTGAAGGGAGTGAAACATTATGACAGCAAATCCGATTTTGCTTCAGAAAAAATATAGCCGTGTTATTGAGTGCTTTGCCAAACAGCAGGGACTTTCACTGGATGCGGCATTGGATTTCTTTTATCATTCCCAGGTTTATCAGCTGCTCCGTGATGGTGTTTCCGATATGCACTGCATGAGCGATGCGTATTTGGCAGAGGAATTGAAACAGGAATATGAGGAGAAAGTGCCTGAAAAAGCGGTAGTAAAGGAGAGAATAAAGTGAGACATAATATTTTTGATTCAATACCATCCGATATAGTTTCCAGTAAAGATAATGTATTTGCAAATTTTTTGCAAACGGCTGGACTTTATGATTCCATGAAAATAGATGAAGATAATATTGCTGACTTAATTGAGTTGCTTAAAGGAAACGTTAAAATTAGTGCTTATTGTAAAGAATGCAAACAAGAACGTGTTTTTAGCATGAAACCTATTGAGTATTATTTTGAAACGGGTCCAGAGGGGGATGAAGAAATTAGTTGTGCATCTCTTGGTGAGGAAATAGAGTCACTTCAAAATATGATATTTAGTACCAAATCCAGACAAGAAAAGAGTCCTGCCGAAGAATGGAAATGGATAAATTGGCAAATAGCTGATACTACGAGATTAATGAAATTGGAATATATTTGTTCAATGGATGAGAAGCATCATCTTGATTATATTGTTCTGACAACGGACAATTCAATGATGAAAATTGGGCAGTATCCATCTATTGCAGATATGACATTTCCAGAATTAGATGCGTATAAACATGTAATTTCGAAGGAAGATCGTAAGGAACTTGGAACTGCAATAGGACTTTTTGCAAATGGTGTTGGTGCTGGTTCATATGTTTATTTGAGACGAATTCTTGAAAGACTTGTTTACAAAGCAAAAGAAGCTGCGGCTGATGTCATTGATAACGAGATGTTTGAACAGGCGAAAGTTGCTGAAAAAATTAAGATGTTGGAAGGATATCTTCCAGATATACTGGTCAAAAATACAACTATTTATGGAATCTTGAGCAAGGGTATTCATGAGTTAAGCGAAGAAGAATGTCGAAAGTATTTTCCTGTTGTGAAAGAATGCATTTATCAGATACTCGGTATGTGGGAAAGTGAGAGAAGAAAGCAGGCTGATGAAGATGCTTTAAGCAAAGCACTGAGCTCAATTTCTTCATCAATTAAGTAAAAATATGGCAGTAAAGGCTGCCAAAGAGAGCGAGGTGTTATGATGACCATAGAAGAAATTCTTGCAGGCGAATCGAAGAATGTAGAGTTTAAAGAGAACCTGCCGGAGAAAAGCATCAAATATATGAAATCTGTGGTTGCCTTTGCAAATGGAACCGGAGGAAAAATCATTTTCGGAATTGCCGATAAAACCAGAGAGGTTGTCGGCTTTGACAAAGAAGATGTGTTCAAGAAAATGGATGCCATTGCAAATGCTGTATCAGACAGCTGTGAACCGGCAATCATCCCGGATATTACTTTACAAACGGTTGATGGCAAGACTGTTATTGTGGTAGAGGTTTCAGAGGGCAGACAGCGCCCATATTATATCAAGGCTCTTGGCAGAGATGGCGGTGTATATGTCCGTGTTGCCGGAACTACCCGCCTTGCCGACGAGTATATGGTAAAGGAGCTGCTGTTTGAGGGCAGTAACCGCTACTACGATCAGGCTTTATGTACTGGGTTAAATGTTACAGATGAAGATATTGATGTACTTTGTAAAGCTATGAAAGAACAGGCTGTTAAAAATGCCCGTACAGAGGAACAGAAAGCAGCGATTAAAGATGTCGGTAGACAGCAGCTGCGTTCCTGGGGTATTTTGATTGAGCGTGATGGAAAAGATTATCCGTCCAATGCGTTTGCTATTTTGACAGGTAATGGTGGACTTCATGTTGCAACGCAATGTGGCGTGTTCAAAGGGACAACGAAAGCGGTATTTGTTGATCGTAGAGAATATACCGGACCGCTTTGGGAACAGATAGACGAAGCATTTCAGTTTGTCTTGAGAAATATTCATC
>OLQY01002581.1_pt1 | contig 11056 bp, 9 predicted proteins | sample 1672851 | NCBI WGS metagenome assembly OLQY01 (sample SAMEA3136730, study PRJEB25190) | human gut metagenome | reverse complement strand
GTGCAAGAGACGGCTCTTTATCTACGTCTACTTTCCCTACTTCGTATCCTGCTTCTGCCAGTTCTTCCACAACCGGAGCCTGACGTCTGCACGGTCCGCACCAGGTTGCCCAGAAATCTACCAGTACCGGTTTCTCTGCATTTAATACCTCTGTTTCAAAATTGTCTGTTGTAAAAACTTTTGCCATGATAAAATTCCTCCTTGATCCTGTATTTATTTTTAGTATCAGCTTATGCTTACGCCTTCAGAAGCTTCCGCACATACTGACAGGCGGAAAGTCCTGCCTGGGCACCGTCATGAACAGCTTTTGCCACCTGGAGAAGTCCACCGGTGCAATCACCTGCTGCATACAGTCCCGGAACTGTAGTCTCCATCTCTTCATTGACCCGGATATTTCCTTTTTCATTCAGTTCCGCTCCGATCTGGCGGGCCATCTCCGAGCTTCCGGCTGTACCAAGTGCCACAAAGACTCCCTCTGCCGGCACAAAAGAATCTGCTCCGGTACCTGCTTCCTGCATGGACACATCACTTTTCAGGCGGATGCCGGAAACACGCTCATCCCCTTCGATTGCCTGGATCTTCATGGTGTTAACCGGAAGCGGATTTTCTCTTGAAAATTCCGGTTTCTTTCCATCTGTAAAGATCGTCACACGGGAAGCGGTATGAGAAAGTTCTTCTGCTTCATGAAGAGCAAAATCACTGTTTCCAAGCACTGCCACTTCTTTTCCTCTGTAAAAAAATGCGTCACATACTGCGCAGTAGCTGACACCTTTTCCCTCAAATTCCTTTACTCCCGGAATCCTGGCAGAAGCTCTCCTGCTTCCGGTTGCCAGGATCACGCTGCGTGCCTCAAAATCTCCTGCGGTAGTTTTCACCTCAAAAGTATCAAAACCACCCATTCCCACAACCTGGGCATCCAGGATCCGTACTCCAAGTGCTCTTGCCTGGGCAAGACCTCTTTCGAAAAGTTCTCTGCCGGACAGCGGCTGCTCCAGTCCGTAATAGTTCTCGATCTTCTCCGCTTTTTCCAGTGAACCGATTCCTGTATTTATGATCAGCGGATCCATATTTCCTCTTGCCGCATAAAGTGCTGCCGAGATCCCGGCCGGACCTGCTCCTATGATAATGATATTCTCCATTTCAGACACCTGCTTTCTTCTTCGTTTGGATCTGTTCTATAATATACGCTTCGCATTGGTCTGTTTCTGTGATCAGGTCACTTTTCCTTCACAGAAGTCATTATATCACATTCCCCCAAAATTACACCTTTTTTTCAATAGCTTTTATTTGCGTCTGTTTCTCTTCTATGCTATTATTATAACGATTTTAAACCAATTAAATGAATCAAGATGATACCCCTGCGGGATCATAAATATCTGCTTGACCTGTAAGGAAACAGATTCCTTATATTTATCAATAGATCATGAATCATAAAAAGGAGCCTAATCTCTATGAGAAATTTTGAATATTTTACCCCTACCCGGGTTATTTTCGGAAAAGATACACACCTTAAGATCGGCACTGTTCTAAAAGAGCAGAACTGCAGCAAAGTACTGATCCATTATGGCAGCCACAGTGCAGTAAGCTCCGGTCTGATCGATGAGATCCGATCTTCTCTGGATGAAGCTGGAATTTCCTATGTCACTCTTGGCGGTGTGGTTCCCAATCCCCGTCTCTCCAAGGTACGTGAAGGTATTGAGCTTTGCCGCAAAGAACAGGTTGATTTTCTTTTGGCTGTTGGCGGTGGCAGCGTTATTGATTCCTGCAAGGCCATCGGCTATGGACTTGCCAATCCGGATACAGATGTGTGGAACTTTTTTCTCCGCACCGAAACCCCAAAAGCCTGTCTTCCTGTAGGCGTTATCCTGACGATCGCAGCTTCCGGAAGTGAAATGAGCGGATCCTGTGTGATCACCAATGAAGAGGGCTGGCTGAAACGAAGTAGTGCCCGCAACGATCTGTGCCGCCCACGTTTTGCTATTTTAAATCCCCGCCTCACCTATACCCTGCCGCAATATCAGACCGAAAGCGGCTGTGTGGATATCCTGATGCATACTATGGAACGGTACTTTGTAAATATCGAAACCATGGAGATCACCGACAGTATCAGCGAATCTCTGATGCAGACCGTGATCTATAACTCCCGGATCCTGATGAAGGAGACGGATAATTATACTGCACGGGCAGAGATCATGTGGGCCGGCAGTCTTTCCCACAATGGACTTACCGGCTGCGGAACCGGCGGTGGTGACTGGGCCTGTCACCAGCTGGAGCATGAACTGGGCGGCACCTACGATGTGGCTCACGGAGCCGGTCTTGCCGCTTTGTGGGGAAGCTGGGCACGTTACGTTTATGATGCAAATCCGGAACGCTTTGCCCAGTTTGCAGTCAATATCTTTGACATTCCCTGCAGTACCGACTTCAACAAAACTGCTCTTGCCGGCATAGAAGCCATGGAAGATTATTTCCGTTCCATCCAGATGCCTACCAGCCTTCATGAGCTTGGTCTTGATCTTACAGAAAAGGAGATCCATGATCTAGCGTTTAAATGCAGCTTTGAAGACACCCGTACCATCGGTGTGTTCAAACAGCTGAACATGAAAGATATGGAAAAAATCTATCTTGCTGCCAGATAAATCTGTAGCCATAATATTGCAGATGTTTTTTTGAAAATCAGATTTTTCAGAAAAACATCTGCTTTTTTTATTTTTTCCTTGCATTCTCTACATAAATGTGTTAAAGTAACAAAGTACTCGAAAGAGACATGCCCAGATAGCTCAGTTGGTAGAGCAGAGGACTGAAAATCCTCGTGTCGCTGGTTCGATTCCGGCTCTGGGCATTATTTTTTTACTCTGATCGCAGAATAGCCTCTGCTGGTCAGAGTTTTTTTATACAAAAAACTGCTGCAAATCCCTTGTGGAATCTACAGCAGTCTTTTTCTGATCACTGAAGCAAATAAACTTCTGTATAAAACACGCCCTTCTGCTCTGCTTCGGAGTGTGTTGCCACATATACATCAATGCAATTGGTCCGGATCGCTCCTCCGCAGTCCTCTGCAACATAAACCTGTCCATTGATCACTACTTTGGAACCGTATGGGATCTGACTCGGATCCACTGCGATCGTACGGTTGGTAGTGGCCGTTACTCCTGTGGAAGTAATTCCATTCGCCCATGGTCCGCAGCAGATGCTACACGGACAATAATGCGTGATCCGGAATGTTCCCAGTGGTTTCAATGTCGCGTCCGAAGATACTGATACCGGCGTTCCGATCTGTACGCCAGCTGCGGTACTTCCGGAACCACCTGTGGAAGTTACACCATCCACCGCATCCGCAAAAACGCCCTCCCCGGAACTCTTAGTAAGGGATCCTGCTTTTGTATTCTTTTCCTGCTCTGCCTTGGCCACTTCCGTAGCCTGATAACCTTCCAGACAGCTGGTCGGAATATAGCCGACGTGATCTGAACCACTGTCATCTGTGTAAACGATCCTGCTCCAGATAGCATCTACCGTACCTGTTCTTTTCAGCTCATCATCCTGAAGGACCTCTCCTACAACCTCTCCGTCCTTCTTGCCGGGATAATCCAGGATATCACTGTCCTGTGCCGCTGTAACTGTATCTGTAAATTTATTTACGATCTCCGTATCACTGAGCACGCTGTCCGAAACATAACCGATGATCTTGTCCTCACCTTTCTTTTGGAAGGTCACCTTGCTCCAGCCATTGTCACAGACTGCAACTCTTTCAAGCTTCGTTCCCAGGATCACAGAACGCAGCTCTGTACCACTGTCTCCCGGATTGGACCGGATTTCCGTATTTTTCGCTGTAACATAAAGCGTATCACTCTTCGCCAGAGCATTTACTGTATTTCCCGCCCCATCATCGATCTGAAACTGCTGAGGTGTTTTTTTCTCCTTTGTATATGTATCCAATGTTGCTTCATATCCCAGTACCTCTGCTGATACGGATGCAGGGAAAAGCATAGAAGCACATAAAATAACTGCCAGAAGCTTTTTTCGCATGAAATCTTGCCTCCTTTATTCCGGCATTCTACGGTTTGTCCCGACTATCATAGCATATCAGATCATATTTTGCAATTTCACAGGACAGTCTTCAGAAATTTTTAACAAAAAGATCATATTTTTTAACTGGTCAAATCTATCCGTAACGGATACAATACTTATATGAATACAAAACACAAGAAACCAACCCTTACTAAAAAACAGCGCCACAAACTCCGTGTACAGCAGGTGCGAAGGCAGAAGATCTTTCTGACATGTCTTTTTCTGCTGATCGTGGGCTGTATCCTTCTGCGTTTTTCCAAATTTTCCGGCAGGCAGAAGGAAACCCATCAGATCAATGCAGCCTGTGAAGCTTATCGCGATGAGGTTTCCAGCGAAGCAGCACAATATGATATGTCCGACTATGTAGACCTGATCCTGGCTGTGATGATGCAGGAAAGCTCCGGACAGGGTACCGATCCCATGCAGTCCTCAGAAGGAGCCTACAACACCAGATATCCTCAGCAGCCCAATGGTATCACAGATCCTTCTTACTCTATTTCCTGTGGCATCCAGGAACTGAAATATGCTCTGGAAAAGGCCGTCTGTACCGGTCCGACTGATCTTTCCAAAATCCGTCTGGCTCTGCAGGCATACAATTTCGGAGCCGATTCCTATTTTGCTTATCTGGAAGAAAACGGTCAGACTGTGTGGACGGCCCAAAGTGCTCAGGCCTTTGCTCAGATGGCAAGCGGCGGCACACAACGTGATGAAGATGATCCCCTTCATGATCCTGCCGGTCCATGGGACTATGGTGACCAATACTATCCGGATCATGTTTTGCGCTATTACCACTTAGACAATAACTCATAAACCACCGAAATATTGTCATATACAAGTTCTATTTCAGACGTCTGGAATAAACTTTATATGTTGTGTATAATTTCAAAAAAATTCCAAAAAACATTTGACAGAATATAAAATCTATGCTAATATATGTCTTGTCGCTGAGGGAAACACTTGAAACGATAAGACATATGCGATAGTGGCGTAGTTGGTAACGCGCGACCTTGCCAAGGTCGAGACCGCGGGTTCGAGCCCCGTCTATCGCTCTTCAGAACTCTGAGTTTTTCAGAGTTCTTTTTTATTTTTAAAACTATCCTTTTTCGATCAAAAAGTCCCGGGTCTGATCTCTTTTTTCCAGAAATTCAGATTCGGGACTTTATATTTTTTATCTTTTATTTCAGCTGCATATCATGGCCAAGGCATGCATCTTTTAGTGGTGGAAAAGGCGGATTCCTGTAAATGCCATCACCATTCCATACTTATTACATGTATCGATAACTGCGTCATCACGTACAGATCCACCCGGCTCTGCAATATATTTTACACCGCTCTTATATGCGCGCTCGATATTATCACTGAATGGGAAGAATGCATCGGATCCCAGTGTCACGCCGGTAAGACCATCCAGCCATGCTCTCTTCTCTTCTTTTGTGAACACTTCCGGCTTCTCTGTGAATGTCTTTTCCCATGCACCATCTGCAAGGACATCCATATATTCCTCACCAATGTAAACATCAATGGCATTATCTCTCTCCGCACGTGTGATCGTGTCTTTAAACGGAAGCTCCAGTACTTTCGGACACTGACGGAGATACCAGTTATCTGCCTTCTGACCTGCAAGGCGTGTACAATGTACACGGGACTGCTGTCCTGCACCAACGCCGATAGCCTGTCCGTCCTTAACAAAGCATACAGAATTGGACTGTGTATATTTCAGGATGATCAGAGAAACCTTCATATCTCTCTTGGCTTCTTCCGTAAGCTCTTTATTCTCTGTTACAATATTGGAGATCAGCGCATCATCAATTGCCAGCTCCTGGCGGCCCTGCTCAAAGGTGACTCCAAATACCTGTTTGTGCTCCAAAGGTTCTGGAACATAGTTTTCATCGATCTGGATCACATTGTAATTGCCTTTTTTCTTCTGCTTCAGAATTTCAAGAGCCTCCTCTGTATATCCTGGTGCGATCACACCATCAGAAACCTCTCTCTTGATCAGCATTGCGGTATCTTTGTCGCAGACATCAGAAAGAGAAATAAAATCACCAAATGATGACATACGATCTGCACCTCTTGCTCTTGCATACGCACATGCAAGCGGGGAAAAATTCTTCCAGTCCATATCACCTACCCAGTAGATCTTTGCCAGTGTCTCATTCAGCGGAAGTCCGATGGAAGCACCTGCCGGAGATACATGCTTAAATGAAGTTGCTGCCGGAAGTCCGGTTGCTTTCTTAAGGTCACGTACCAGCTGCCAGCCATTAAAGGCATCCAGGAAGTTGATGTATCCTGGTCTTCCGGAGAGTACCTGGATCGGAAGCTCACTTCCATCTGCCATATAGATCTTTGATGGTTTCTGATTTGGGTTACATCCGTATTTTAACTGTAATTCTTTCATGAAAAAGCTCCTCCGTTCTCTGTGATATCCCTATTTTCTTATTTATTCTTGTTTACGATCCTGGATTCATATTTTCCTGTCTCAATGTCAATAAAACGAACAAAGAGAGAAACTTTATTATCCTGGTTCAGGCTCTTCCAGAGGAGATCCGTAAACTCATCAATATCGCTTGGGATCTCTACCAGCTTCGGCTCTCCCTCGAAACTTGGAAGTGGATTTCCATCGCATTTATAAGTATGGATAAAACGTCCCTGTCCTGCCGCCGCATTCTCATAGGCAAATGTATAACGAAGACAGGAATCCGGATTTCCGTTATTGCTCTTTAAAATAGACATCGCATAATTGAATTTACCGTCTTCAACATGAAGAACACCTGAAATACGAGGTGTATAGTTCGGCGCATCCGGCTCAAACTCTCTGCTGCGGAGAGACTGTTCAAAGGTGAGCTGTCTGTCCATTCCCTCATAGATCGTATCTGTCTGATCACCGTTTGTTACGATGGTCTTATTTCCAAGGACACGTACCGGTGCATAAATGATCAGGCTCGGGTCTGTAAGCTTGGACGGATCAAAAGCCTGTGTACGGATTCCTTCCCCATCCTCAACAAAAATACGGTTTCTGCTGTTCTCGCTTCTTCCCATAATAAAATATGCAGTAACTGCATGTTTCCCGTCAGCGGAACGTCCGATCACAATTCCTCTTCCCGGATAGGAATTTTCTTTCAGTTCTTTTTCAAGTGAAAATGTCGTCATTTTTCACAGTCCTCCTTGTCTAATGTAAGGCCCGGGGCTTATCCCAGGATATGAACGGTAACAAAAAACCGCCTGGACACCCCTTATCAGGCTGCCCAGGCGGTCGGCTTCTCACTTCACTGCACTCCCTGTAGGTAATCCTACTTTCCGCCAGTCATGCAGCTTCTGCTGTTATACTACAATACTTCTTCTTAATTTTCAAGCCCCTATTTTCAGAAATTATTTTTCCAGACTTCTTGTTGCTCACAAAATAAACAATAACACTTTATTTCCCCTGTAATGCATAATCTGTCTGGATCTGTGCTGCAATGTCTGATTTCATCTGGATCCATGCATCGGGATTTTCCACGTAATACTTCGGACAGTCTTTACCTGTGACATCATAATGACGGATCACCTGATCCGAAGTCAGTCCAAAGCGTGTACAAAGCCACGCTGTCAGCTTTACCGCCGAATCATAGGTTGCTGTATTTAACTGCCCTGTTTCATCCGGATGGCAGCATTCAATGGATATGGTATCTACATTTCTGGAATTTGTGGCATAGGATATTTCTGAAGTGGGAATACATTGTACCACTTCTCCCTCCAAACCTATCACAAAATGACTGCTGACTTTGTTGTCCTGCGTTGTCGCAAGATTTTCAAAATAATTCCGGTTGGATATGGCAGTAGATCCCGGATTGGCCGTATAATGAATGGCTATATAATTTACCTGTTCGATAGAAATCTGTGGTCTGGAATAGGAATTCGGTGTCAGAAGCTCCACATCAATAAAAGGTGCTCCTTCTGCCTGCCATTGTTCCGGTCCGCCATTTCCGCTGGCATTCCCGGATATTTCTTCCTGTCCGGACTGAGTTTCACTCTGTTCCATGCGCATCTCAAAAAATGCGTATCCTAACGCACACGCAGCAAAAGCAACGATCACAATGATACATATCAGCACAATCCTCTGTAGGATCTTGATCGGGTTCTTTTTTCTCAAAGACTTCTTTTTTCTTCTGGAAGACCCGGAGGAAGTTTTCTTTACGGAAACAGGCCGCCCGCTATGGGACGGCCTGGGTGACTTTTTACCGGTCTTACCTTTTTTTCCTTTATTATTCATCTACACTGTAGTTTGGAGCCTCTTTTGTGATATGGATGTCATGTGGATGTGACTCCTTGAGAGATGCAGCGGAGATCTTAATGAATCTGCCTGTTGTTTTCAGCTTCTCAATGTTCTCTGCTCCGCAGTAACCCATACCGGATCTTAAACCGCCAATTAACTGGAATACGGTATCCTCAACGTGTCCTTTGTATGCAACACGTCCTTCAACACCTTCTGGAACAAGCTTCTTGGCGTTCTCCTGGAAGTAACGATCCTTGCTGCCGTTCTCCATAGCTGCAATAGATCCCATTCCACGGTATACTTTATATTTTCTTCCCTGATAGAGCTCGAATGTTCCCGGGCTCTCATCGCATCCAGCAAACATGCTGCCCATCATGCAGACATTGGCGCCTGCCGCGATAGCCTTGGTGATGTCTCCGGAATACTTGATTCCACCATCTGCGATGATCGGGATTCCGTAGCTGTTGGCTACTTCATAGCAATCCATAACAGCAGTAACCTGCGGTACACCGATACCTGCAACAACACGTGTGGTACAGATAGATCCAGGTCCGATACCAACTTTAACTGCATCTACACCAGCTTCGATCAGTGCCTTGGTAGCTGCTCCTGTTGCAACGTTACCTGCGATAACCTGAAGTTCCGGATATGCAGCCTTGATCTCGCGGACTGCTTTTAAGATATTCTCAGAATGACCATGTGCGGAATCAATTACGATTACATCCACATTCGCTTTCACAAGTGCATCTACACGTGCAAGTACATTGGCTGTGATACCAACTGCCGCACCACAGAGAAGACGTCCCTGTGCATCCTTGGCTGCAAGCGGATATTTGATCTGTTTCTCGATATCCTTGATGGTAATGAGTCCTTTTAAATTAAAGTCGTCATCTACAATGGGTAATTTCTCCTTACGGGATTTCGCAAGGATCTTCTTGGCATCCTCAAGTGTGATTCCTTCCTTGGCTGTGATCAGTCCTTCAGAAGTCATGCACTCCTTGATCTTTCTGCTGAAATCTGTCTCAAATTTAAGATCACGGTTTGTGATAATACCTACAAGCTTTCTGCCTTCTGTGATCGGAACACCGGAAATACGGTATTTCGCCATCAGATCATTGGCATCTTTCAGTGTATGCTCCGGTGAAAGATAAAATGGATCTGTAATAACACCGTTCTCAGAACGTTTAACCTTATCAACCTCTTCTGCCTGTGCTTCGATGGACATATTCTTGTGGATGATACCGATACCACCCTGTCTGGCCATGGCAATTGCCATTCTGTGCTCTGTAACTGTGTCCATTCCCGCACTCATCATGGGGATATTCAGCTTTACTTTCTTGGTTAAATACGTTGAAACATCTACCTGATTCGGAATCACTTTAGAATAAGCCGGAACCAGAAGGACGTCATCAAACGTAATGCCTTCACCAATAATAGTACCCATTGCATTTCCTCCCTTGTGTAAGATATTTTAAATTTGTGAACTAGTGTAACAAAAAACAAGATTCATGTCAATCCAAAAAAACTTTACTTGGTGCAGAATTTTTCATGGTATTTGCAAGTGCGTCATCCAGTTCCAGGATCACTTTGCAGGTTTCTCCACTGTCTCTTATGATCATTGCATAGCGTTTATGATCCTCAATTCCTGATGAAAAATCATACTCTTTCATCTTCTGATTGCCATTATAATAGTCCATTCTGTGGGACTTTAATGGTGCCACAAGGTCTGCCTCCGCAAGCTGGAGCGATTTCACTCTTTTCCTTTTTGATTTTGACATGATCATATCAATGTCCAGTTCTCCGTTAACAAACAGATACTCGTACTCCAGATCTGTCTTCGGTATTACAAAATAACATGCAATACCAAGTGCAATAGCCGGTACCAGCAAAAGTACATTCAGCACAAGGCCTCCCAGGACCATGATCACCGTCAGCGCTATCAGACCGTATTTCACAACCAGATCTTTCGCTGTCTGCTTCTTTTTTACCAGAAGCTCTGAATATAAGTCACTCATTTGTTTCTTCCTTTCGTAATTTACTGACTTTTTGATTATAACACAAAAAGAGAGCCGCGTCTATGGCGCAGGCCCTCTCATTTTGTGAATTAATTATTTCACCTGCTCAGCTGATAATTACATCATTCCCATTCCCGGGTTTGCAGCCGGAGCCGGAGTATCTTCTTTGATTGTGGAAACTACAGCCTCTGTTGTAAGGAGTGTAGATGCAACACTTGTAGCATTCTGAAGAGCACTTCTTGTAACCTTAGCCGGATCAAGGATTCCGTTCTCAACCATGTTTACGTATTTCTCATTGAGAGCATCGAAGCCTGTACCGATCTCAGACTCTCTTACTTTGTTGATAATAACAGCGCCTTCCAGTCCTGCGTTTGCAGCGATGTGGAACAGCGGAGCCTCAAGAGCTTTCAGGATCACATAAGCACCTGTCTTCTCATCTCCTTCAAGTGTTGTTGCAAGTTTTGCAACCTCTTTGGAAGCATGGATGTAAGCAGATCCGCCACCTGCGATGATACCTTCCTCAACAGCTGCTCTTGTTGCTGCAAGAGCATCCTCAAGACGAAGTTTTGCTTCTTTCATCTCTGTCTCAGTAGCAGCACCTACACGGATAACAGCTACGCCGCCAGCCAGTTTTGCAAGTCTCTCCTGAAGTTTCTCTTTATCAAACTCGGATTTTGTCTCCTCGATCTGCGCACGGATCTGTGCAACACGTTTTGCAATG
>OLQY01002575.1_pt1 | contig 11075 bp, 8 predicted proteins | sample 1672851 | NCBI WGS metagenome assembly OLQY01 (sample SAMEA3136730, study PRJEB25190) | human gut metagenome | reverse complement strand
GATAATTCCGGTGTGGAGGGCGCGCACAAATCGGAGGAACTTGCCGAGCGCGGCGCAAGGGACGGGACAAGAAAATTAAAACAGGGCTACCGCAGCCATAAGCTGAAACCCTACCGGGAAGCGGCAAAGGCAGAACAGGCAGCGTTTAAGGCAAACGTCAATTTTCAGTATCACAAAGCCTTGCAGGAGAACCCGCAGCTTACAAGCAATCCCTTTTCCCGGTTCATGCAGAAACAGAAAATCAAACGCCAGTATGCAAAAACCGTAAAGAAAAGCGGCGCAGCCACCGCCAAAGCTGCCGCCGGAGCGTCCCAAACAGCAGCAAAGAAAGCGGCTGCCTTTGCAGGACGACACCCGGCAGGCGTGATAATCGCTATCGCCGCGCTGCTTCTGTTCATCATGGTATCCGTAGGGCTTTCCTCTTGTGGGGCAATGTTTTCCGGCAGCATGAACAGCGTGTTAGGGACTTCCTACACGTCCGAGGACAGCGACCTTGTGGCAACGGAACAGAGCTATGCTGCAATGGAAAATGAGCTGCAACAGGAAATTGACAATATCGAAAGCACCCACAGCGGCTATGATGAATACCGCTATGACCTTGATACTATCGGGCATAACCCCCACGAATTAGCGTCGTACTTGACTGCCCTTTTGCAGAGTTACACCCCGCAGAGCGCACAGGCAGAGCTAAAACGGCTGTTCGGCTTACAGTACACCTTGACGCTGACGGAAGAAATCGAGATACGCACCACCACCGACGAGGAGGGCAACGAGGAAGAATACGAATACCGTATCTTAAATGTGAAACTGACAAACAAGCCGATTGCTTCCCTTGCGGAAGAACTGCTGAACCCACAGCAGTTTGAAATGTTCAAGGTGTACTTACAGACACAGGGCAACAAACCGTTGATTTTTGGCGGCGGTTCTCCCGACGGAAGCCCGTCCGAGGATTTAAGCGGTGTGGAGTTTGTAAACGGTACGCGCCCCGGAAATCAAGAGCTTATGGAGCTTGCAAAGCAGCAAGTCGGAAATGTGGGCGGCTACCCTTACTGGTCTTGGTACGGCTTTAACAGCCGCGTGGAATGGTGCGCCTGTTTTGTATCATGGTGCTACAATCAAGCCGGAAAAAGCGAACCGCGCTTTGCGGGCTGCGAATGGCAGGGTGTCCCTTGGTTTCAGTCAAGGGGACAATGGGGCGCACGCGGCTATGAGAATATCGCACCGGGCGACGCTATCTTTTTCGATTGGGATTTAGACGGCGTTGCCGACCATGTGGGGCTTGTGCTTGGCAGGGACGGCAGCCGCGTCTATACCGTTGAGGGCAATTCCGGCGACGCCTGCAAGATAAAGAGCTATGACCTTAACTATCAATGTATCAAAGGCTACGGGCTGATGAACTGGTAAAGCAACCCCAAAAAGAAAGGAGAAATGACCTATGGCAAACAATAAAATTGACCGTATCAATAAGGAAATCGCAAAGACCCGCGAGAAAATCACAGAGTATCAGAACAAGTTAAAAGGACTGGAAGTGCAGAAAACCGAAGCGGAAAACCTTGAAATCGTGCAGCTTGTACGAGCTATGCGTCTGACCCCGCAGGAACTGAACGCTATGCTGTCCGGCGGCGGTATTCCCGGCATGACTGCCGCACCCGCAGAAGAAAACGAACAGGAGGAAAATGCAGATGAAGAATAAACTGAAAAAGACCATGACTGCCCTTTGTGCCGCCCTTATCCTTATGGGCGGTTTTTCTGTCCCTGCCTATGCACAGGGCGCAGCCACAGAGCCGCCCGCCGGGGACGCGACCAACGACAGTAATGTAGTTGTGGAGGAAAAAGAGGAAACGCCGCCCCTTACCCCAAAGGGAAACGCTACACTGGTTGACGATTACGGCGGCAATAAGCAACTTATCACTGTTACCACCAAAGGCGGCAACTATTTCTATATCCTCATTGACCGCGCCGCCGAGGGCGAACAGACCGTACATTTCCTAAATCAAGTGGACGAAGCCGACCTTATGGCACTGACCGAAAACGGCGAAGCTGCCAAAAAGCCGGAAATCTGTAACTGTACGGAAAAATGCGAAGTCGGAAAGGTAAACACGTCCTGCCCGGTATGTGTTACCAGTATGACAGGCTGCACAGGCAAAGAACCTACCCCAACACCAACGGAGCAGCCGGAAGAACTGAAAGAAAAAGGCGGCAATCCCGGTGTGGTGCTTGCCTTAGTCCTCTTTGCCCTGCTTGGTGGCGGCGCAGCGTTCTACTACTTTAAGTTTCTAAAGCCGAAGCAGAATGTAAAGGGCGATACCGACCTTGAAGATTTTGAATTTGAGGACTACGACGAGGACGAGCCGGAAGCAGATACCGGGGAAACTCCCGAAGATGAAGAAACGGAGGAAGAAACCCTATGACCCTGTTTACCAACAATCCCTTTGAAAAGATGATGATACAGAAACCGAACGGGCGGCGTGATAATGCGCCGCCTGTTCCTTATCCCCCTGCTTGTGCTTCCTGCCCTTACAAGGGACAGTCCCCTTGTGTGGGGTACTGTCTGAAACAGGTACAGGAGAAAAAGAAAACCGAGCCGGAACGCTGAAAGGAGGAACTTATATTTGATTTTAGTTATCGCAGAAAAGCCCAGTGTGGCACAGACAATCGCTGCCGTACTGGGGGCAAAGGAAAAGAAAGACGGATTTCTCACAGGAAGCGGCTATATCGTTTCTTGGTGCGTGGGACATTTGGTAGGGCTTGCGGAAGCTGCCACCTACGGGGAACAATATAAAAAGTGGAGCTATGACAGCTTACCGATTTTGCCGCAGGAATGGAAGTACACCGTTGCTTCTGACAAGGAAAAGCAATTCAAAACCCTAAAAGAGCTTATGCACCGGGCAGACGTTTCCGAAGTCGTCAATGCCTGCGACGCGGGGCGCGAGGGCGAACTCATTTTCCGCTTTGTCTATGAAATGGCGGGCTGCAAGAAACCTATGCGCCGCCTTTGGATTTCTTCTATGGAGGACAGCGCAATCAAAGAGGGCTTTTCCCGTCTGAAGAACGGCGAGGAATACGACGCGCTCTTTGCTTCCGCATTGTGCAGGGCAAAGGCTGACTGGTTAATCGGTATCAATGCCACCCGCCTTTTCTCTGTCCTTTACAATCATACCTTGAACGTGGGACGCGTACAGACCCCGACCTTAAAAATGCTTGTTGACCGGGACGCAGCGATTACCACATTTAAGAAAGAAAAATACTACCATGTGCGCCTTGTCTTATCCGGCGCGGAAGCTGCAAGCGAAAAACTATCTGACCGTTCCGAAGCTGACAAGCTGAAAGCTGCTTGTGAAGCGTCAAAAGCAGTCTGTGCTTCCCTTGTGAAAGAGAAAAAGACCGCAGCCCCGCCGAAGCTCTTTGACCTTACTTCTTTACAGAGGGAAGCAAACCGCCTGTTCGGTTATACCGCAAAGCAGACCCTTGACCTTGCACAATCTCTGTATGAAAAAAGACTTCTTACTTATCCGAGAACAGACAGCGCATTTCTGACCGACGACATGAGCGACACAGCGGCGGGCATTATCAAGCTGCTTTGTGGGAAATTTTCTTTTATGGCGGGAAAAGACTTCACGCCGGAGCTTGGAAAGGTGCTGAACAGTAAAAAGGTATCAGACCACCATGCCATTATCCCGACTATGGAGCTTGCAAAGACCGACCTTGCCACGCTGCCGGAAAGCGAAAGGAATATCCTTACCCTTGCCGGGGCGCGTCTGCTCATGGCGACCGCTGCACCGCATACCTTTGAAGCGGTTACAGCAGTTTTTGAATGTGCCGGACAGTCTTTTATCGCAAGGGGAAAAACGGTGCTGTCCGACGGGTGGAAAGAGATTGACCGAAGATACAGGGCAGCCTTAAAGAACAAGCCCGAAACGGACGACGCAGACAGTGACACAGAAAAGACCCTGCCGCCATTTACCGAGGGACAGACCTTTGAAAATCCGACGGCAAAGGTAACGGAGCATGACACAACACCGCCAAAACCTCACAACGAAGCGTCGCTGCTCTCTGCTATGGAGCGCGCCGGAAGTGAGGACACCGACCCGGACGCAGAACGCAAAGGGCTTGGAACTCCCGCCACCCGCGCCGCCGTCATTGAAAAACTGGTAAAGGGCGGCTTTGTGGAGCGAAAAGGCAAGCAGCTACTTCCCACAAAGGACGGTATCAATCTTGTGTGTGTCCTGCCGGACACCTTGACAAGCCCGCAGCTTACCGCAGAATGGGAAAACAATCTGACGCAGATTGCCAAAGGCAAGGCAGACCCCGCCGCATTTATGGAGGGTATCGAGGATATGGCGCGGGAACTGGTAAAGACCTATCCGTTTCTTTCTGATGATAAAGCGCAGATGTTCAAGCCGGAACGGGAAGCGTTGGGAAGCTGCCCCCGCTGCGGTTCTCCTGTCTATGAGGGAAAGAAAAACTACTATTGCAGCAATAAGGAATGTAGCTTTACCATGTGGAAAAATGACCGTTTCTTTGAAGAACGAAAAGTAACCTTTACCCCCAAAATTGCCGCTGCACTCTTACAATCCGGCAAAGTAAATGTGAAAAAGCTCTATTCCCCAAAGACGGGCAAAACCTACGACGGAACTATCGTATTGGCTGATACAGGCGGGAAATATGTCAACTACCGCATTGAACTGTCGAAGAAGAAATAACTGAATAGCAAGCATAGGAAAAGAGTACCCTTTTCCGTAAAATCCCTGCTTTCTCTACCGAGAACGGCGGGGATTTTTGCTTGTTGGGAAGTTTCCCAAACCCTCTGTTTTATGGAGGGTTTTACCCTCTGAAACCGAAGAAAGGAGGTTACACATGGCAAGTTTACGGGACACCGTAAAGGACTATCAAGAAGAATTAAGGGACGGTATCGCTTGGGTGGCGTTTTGGAAAACGGGACGTTCTTGGAACGCCGAATATTTCCACCTTGAAATGAGCGACTACATTTACCCGGAGGACAGAAGCCGCATGGAAGAAATCAAACAGGCTGACCCTGCCGCCGTTGTGGTAAACGGCTATTATTCCGGCTATCTTGGCGAGGATATGAACCTTGACGAGCTGACCGCCGGGGTGCGCCGCCACTACGAAAACGGATATAGCAATATCGGGGAATTTATCGAAGCCCACGACGACAGGCTGCCGCCGGAGCTTATCGAGGAAGCAAGAGCCGCCGCCCACGCTGCGGGGCTTCCTTTCTCTGAAAAAGCCTACCGGGACGGCGAAGAACCCGACCCCTATATTTTTGACGGGAGCATGAGCATGGAGGACTACGAACTTATGCACCGTATGATTGAAAACGAAAGGAGCGAACGCATGGTAGAAACGATTTTAAGCGGGTATCTTTCTAATCTTGGAAAGTACACCGAGGGCAGACCTGCGGGCGAATGGGTATCATTCCCCACGACTGCCGAGCATTTGAAAGAAGTCTTTGACCGTATCGGGATAGACGGCAAAAACTACGGGGAGCTGCATATCACAGAATACCAGTCCTCTATTGCAGGACTGGCAGGAAAATTGACCGAGCTTGAAAGCCTTGACGAACTGAACTATTTGAGCGAACTTTTGAAAATGCAGTTTGACGACGACCGGGAAAAATTTGTTGCAGCTATGGAATACGGCGACCATACAAGGGACTTGCAGGATATTATCAACCTTGCACAAAACCTTGATTGTTACTGGCTTTACCCGTCCGTACAGAGTGAGGAAGATTACGGGCATTATCTGATTGAAGAACTGGACGAGTTGGAGCTGCCCGAAGAAGCAAAAAAATATTTCATGTATGAGGAATACGGGCGGGACGCTGCTATCAATGACGGGGGCAGCTTTACCGAGCAGGGCTATATCTACAATAACCGCAACACCTTTACACAGTGGTACGACGGGCGCGACGTGCCGGAGGAATACCGGGTAACGCCGCAGCCGCCAGTACAGGAAAAGGAACAGGCAGACCTTGACGCTTCCGCAGCCATACAAACCGCCGCCACAGAGCAGCCCCCGGTTCTCCCGATTATCCTATCTTCTGAAAAGCCCGCCGATAAAATGAAAGAGATTACCGACCGACTGGAACAGGGAATTTTAGGACTGTATGAAAGCGACCGTTACGCCGATTATCTGCGTACCATGTCAAAATTCCATGATTACAGCCTTAACAATACAATCCTTATCGCCATGCAGGGCGGCAATCTTGTGAAAGGCTATAAACAATGGGAAAAGGAATTTGACCGCCATGTAAAGCCCGGAGAAAAAGCTATCAAGATACTTGCACCGTCCCCGTTTACCGTCAAGAAGCAGGTGGAAAAAATCGACCCGGACACCCAAAAGCCTGTTTTCGATAAGGACGGAAAACCTGTTACCGAAGAAAAAGAAATCAAGATACCCGCTTTTCGTGTAGTATCTGTCTTTGATATTTCACAGACCGAGGGAAAAGAACTTCCTGCCCTTACCTATGAGCTTACGGGCAACGTGGAACAATACAAGGATTTTTTCGCTGCCCTTGAAAAGACTTCCCCGTTTGCTATGGGATTTGAAGCACTAAGCGGCGGCGTAAAAGGACGCTGCAATTATGAGGAAAAGCGTATCTTCATCAACGAGGGCATGGACGAATTGCAGAATATCAAGACCGCAATCCATGAAATCGCCCACGCCACGCTGCATGATACCGCCCTTGCCATGCCGGAACGCCCCGACCGCCGCACCCGCGAGGTACAGGCGGAAAGCGTCGCCTATGCGGTCTGCCAACATTACGGGCTTGATACGTCGGACTATTCTTTTGGGTATATCGCCGGGTGGAGCAGCGGAAAAGAACTTGCAGAACTGAAAGGCTCTCTTGAAACAATCCGCAGCACCGCCGCAAATCTGATTGATACCATAGACGGACATTTTGCAGAAATCCAAAAGGCACAGGATAAGGAACAGACCACCGAACAGGCACAGCCCGCACAGGAAGCCGCCAAACAGCCCGAAACAAAAGCAGCCGCGCCGGAGCTTCCCGAAGAAACAGCCCCGGTACAGGAAAAAGAAGCACAGCCGGAACAGGCTGCACCCGCCGCCCCTTATTATACTATCAATGAAGCTGCCGCCAAACGTGCAAAGGATATGAACAGTTTTTCCGATTATAAGCAAGGCAGCGCGACGGCTGAATACAGGCACTATGTAGATGAAGCCGTACAACTTGCAGAAAGGCAGAAACAGCGGGTAGACCCGATGTACCATGAGAAAATCGACAGCCTGCTTGACACCTATGCCCGGAAACTGGCGGCGAACATGAATAAAGGCTATGAGATTGACGCGCGTGTTCCCTCTATCCTGATTGCGGGCGGCTCTAACTTCCCCACAAGGAAGAAAGAAAAGCAGAACGCAGCCCGCGACAGCAATTACCGGGAATGGCAGGACATACAAGGGCTTCTTGATAAAATCCGCAGTACCGGCATGGGCGGTATCAGCGCAGACGACCCGCAGGCAGTACAGAAGTTAGAAAAGAAACTGGAAAGCCTTGAAAAATCACAGGAAACCATGAAAGCCGTAAACGCCTACTACCGCAAGCATAAGACCCTTGACGGCTGCCCGCATTTACCGCCGGAGGAACTGGAAAAATTGAAAGCAGACATGGCGAGCAGTTGGCATTTGGAGGACAAGCCCTTTGCGACTTGGGCGTTATCCAACAACAGCGCAGAAATCCGGCGCGTGAAAGACCGTATCAAATCCCTTTCACAGCAAAAAGAAATCGGTTTTGTAGGTTGGGAATTTGACGGCGGCAAGGTGGAAGCAAACACCGAAGCGAACCGACTGCAAATCTTCTTTGAGGATAAGCCGGACGAAGCCACGCGGGAAGCCTTAAAAAGTAATGGCTTCCGTTGGTCGCCAAAAGCCGGGGCATGGCAGCGGCAGCTTACCAGTAACGCCTACTATGCGGCTGATTATGTGAAAGCGATTGCTCCCCTTACCGGGGAAAAGCCTACCGAGTTACAGCGGGCGCATATCCGGCAGCAAAAGGTAGCTGCACAGGAACAACCCGCACAGGAGCAGCCGGAGCAGGAAGCCCCACAGGACAAAGACACCTTTTCCATTTATCAGATAAAAGGCGGGGACGAAACAAGGGACTTGCGTTTTGAGCCTTACGACCGTCTGATTGCCGCCGGACACCGGGTAGACCCGAAAAACTATGCCCTTGTCTATTCCGCACCTCTTACGCCGGGGACTTCCCTTGAAGATATTTACACCCGCTTTAATATCGACCACCCGAAAGATTTTAAGGGACACAGCCTTTCTGTTTCCGACGTAGTGGTGCTTCATCAGAACGGGCAGGACACCGCCCACTATGTAGACAGCTTCGGTTATAAGAAAGTGCCGGAATTTTTGCAGCCGGAAAACTATCTGAAAACTGCCGAGCAGACCACCGAGCAAAACTACAACATGATTGACGGGCAGATAAACAACACCCCGACCGCTACGGAACTGGAAGAAAAAGCAAAAGCCGGAGGACAGATTTCCCTTGCAGAATACGCCGAAGCCCTCAAAGCAGAAAAGAAACAGGCAGAGCCGGAGAAAAAGTCCTCTATCCGGGCGCAGCTTAAAGCAGCGAAAGAACAGGCACCGAAGAAACAGGCAAGACAGAAAACACAGGATTTGGAAAGGAGCTGACCTATGAAGTTACAAAAATTTGAAAATGTGGACGTTATTGCTTCCCTTGAAGCCATAATGAAACAGAACACCGCTTTTTATCAGAGCGATTTTGACATAGACAAACAGATTTTGCGGAAAGCGGCGGTAAGCCTTATCCCGGAGGACAAACGGCTTTTGTGGTTTTCCCGCCCGTCCGGGACGTGCTGCTTCCGGGAAGGGGACGTTTTTCTAAAGGACACAAGGCAGCATAATACATGGCGGTTTTACGGGGAACAGACCCGCGATACTATCCTTGCCTATGCGGTGGAACTGACAGGCACAGAGCAGGAAAAAATCAAGGGCAATCTTTATGAACTGGATTATTTGCAGCATTTCCGGGAAGTAATCGAAAAATCAATCCCTGCCGACAACTACACGCTGATTTATGAGCATGGGGAGCTGACAAAGCCTGCCGGACAATATTTTGACGGGGACACTGACCCGCAACTTGGAAAGTTTATACGTTTTGAAGCACAGCCAAACGACCCGGAAGCCTTAAAAAGCCTTTTGAGGGAACAGCAAAAAAAACGAACACCGCATACGCAGAGGGATTTTCAGTTACATATCGCCGCCCTGCATGATAGACAGATTGAAACAGAAGCCCGCCGGATTGTGTAAAAGGGCTTGGAGAACCGGACAGCCCCGAAAAGACCCATTGTGCGGTAGAACTTTCTCCCTACTTTGTTCCACTGGCAACGGATAAGGATATGGAACGGCTGCTTTCCATGCTCCCTTACAAAAGCCTTTCCTTATCTACGTTGGAGGGCAGGCATGGAGTTTATGCGCTGATAGATAAAAGCGAGAGGAATAAAGAGATGAAACAGTCCCCTCCCTCTGTCCGGGCGCAGTTACAAACAGAAAAATCCCCAAAAGTCCCGAAAAAGACAGCAAAATCAAAACATCACGAATTGGAGGTATGAGCATGATTAGACTGACCGTTGAAGAAATGAACCTGTTGAGTATTTACCATGAGGGAAGCAAAGCACAGCTTATGGAAAATATGACGGCTGCGCTGCCGTTCATGGACGAGGATATGCGGGAACTGGCGAAACGCACCCTTGCGAAAATCGCACCTCTGACAGAAAATGAGTATGCGGAGCTTGCTATTTTCGCCGCTGATGAGGTATGACCGGGATAAAGCGGCTTACACCACCCCAAAGCCGGAAAGTCAACAGCCTTATAAAAAAGGAGTGCTGCAACTGCGATAACGGACACTGTATTTTACTGGACGACGGGGAGGAATGTGTCTGCCCGCAGCTTATTTCCTATTCGCTTCTTTGCAAATGGTTTCAGACCGCCGTATTGCCCCTTGATAAGCTGCTGTATGCAGAGCTTTTCAAGACCGAGGATAAAAAGCGTTGTACCGAGTGCGGAACTTCTTTTGCGTCCACCTCTAACAGCGTCAAATACTGCCCGGACTGCCGGAAGCGTATTACCCGCAGACAGGCAGCGGAGCGCATGAGAAAACGGCGCGCCCTTGTTACGTAGTAGGGGCAAAAAAAGCCTTGATTTACGGGGCTTTCAGTGCTTGAAAATGACGCGGCAAGGGTTTTATACCTTATCCCCTAAAAATGACGTTCTATTGCGTAACAGATACCAAAAACGCACCTACATAAAACAGGGCACGGACAGTCTTTTGTTGGCTGTCTGCGCCCTGTTCTTTTACTTTATTCGTGCAGTTCTTCTATATCCTTTATTCGGTTTTCCAATAGGATATACAGCTCTCCATTCTCTCCCCTTATAACCAGAGTATCATTTTCATCGGAATAAGTTCCATATTCCACACATTCTATATATCCGATAAGTGTATTTCCGTCCTCAAAAGTAATTTGGATTTTACTGTCTGCGTTAATATAAGTTTCTACGCCATAACTGCCATTTTCTAATGTTATTCTGTAACATGGTGTAATACCAACCATTTTCATAATTATTCCCGTTCCTTTCCTTTCTTCCGTTCCGGCTCTTTGCCTTGCCGCAAAATATTGTCTATGTTCTGTTTGATAACGTCGTATTCCTTGACCTGTTTTTTCAGTTTTCCATAATCAGCGTAAAGGGCTTCTTTCTGCGCTTGGAGCTTCCTGTATTCTTCCTGCATAGCGGTGAGATTGGGGAGTTTGGTAATGCCCGACGCTTTCAGTGCCTTTGCCGCCGCTTCATAAAGTATTAGACTGCTTTCATTTTTTGCCCGGTATGCGTTTTTATCCTTTGCCCTGCGGTATGCTTCATAGGTGGGTTTTGTCTTTTGGTAGGTGGCAACGTGCTTCATCAGCACCGCCATATCTGCAAGACGTTTCTCCACACTCTTTAATGCGTCTGCTGTCTTTTCATTTTCCGCGTTTATTTCTTCAATCCGGCTGACTAAATCCGCGTAC
>OLQY01002568.1_pt1 | contig 11105 bp, 5 predicted proteins | sample 1672851 | NCBI WGS metagenome assembly OLQY01 (sample SAMEA3136730, study PRJEB25190) | human gut metagenome | reverse complement strand
TCCGGTCATCAGAACGAGCACGCAAGAATTTCCGTTATACAGAAACTTGTAAGCGGCGGCGATTATATAGTTGTGACAAGCCTTGACGCAATTCTGCAGTATACTTGCGATAAAGAAGAATTTAAGAGCCTTTGTATAGATTTTGAGCTTGGAAAAACGTTTAATCTTGAAAAGCTGACGGAGGACCTTGTTGTAATGGGTTACTCAAGAGAGGACAGCGTTGAGGGTGCGGGACAGTTCGCAATCCGCGGCGGAATACTTGATATATTTCCTGTCGGCAACGAAAATCCGTACAGAATTGAATTTTTTGATGATGAAACCGACTCTATAAGAGAGTTTGACACATATACTCAGCGTTCGCTTGATAAGATTGACTTCGCACGTGTGACACCGGCAAATGAGGCGGTTATCACTGACGAAAAACGTGACAGAATTATAGCAGAGCTTGAAAAACGCATAAGAAGTGCGAAACGTAAAAAGAGTGACGAAAGCTATTTTATCGAAACAACCGAATCGGATATAGAAAGTTTTAAGGAAGTAAGATATTTCCCGTCAATAGACAAATATGTATCGCTTGTATATGATAAAATACCGTCAATTACCGATTATTTTTCGGATAATGACCTTGTGTTTATAATTGACCCGAAACGTATAAGCGAGCGTGGCAAGACGTTTGAATGGGAGAAAAACGAAGTAGTAGCCGAACTTAAAGAAAAGGGAATAATCGGTGCGGCAAAGGACAGTTTTTATTGCTCATATCACGATAAAGTGCATGAAATGTCGGTGAAAAAACTTATTTCGCTTGACGTTCTTTCTCATTCGTCAACCGACTTTAAATACAAGCACCTTGAAACATTCACAACTAAAACAACTGTTTCGTTCCACGGTAAAATCGAGTATTTGTATGAAGATTTGAGGAATTGGCAAAGTAAAAATTATACTGTCGCAATTCTTTGTACGTCAAGAGGGCGCGGCGAAAACCTTGCAGGTGTGCTTGTTGACAAGGGGATAAGAGCGAGATTTATCGGTGATGACGCAAATAAAGCAAATTTCAATAAAGGCGAAACCGTTATAATAAAGGGTGAACTTAATAAGGGTTTTGAGTATCCCGAAATTAATTTTGTGCTTGTTTCCGACAGAGAAATTTTTGAAACAAAGAAAAGCCGTTCAAGACGTAAAGTTGAAAATGCAAACAGAATTAAGAATTACACAGATATAAGCGTAGGCGACTACGTTGTACATCAAACGCACGGTATCGGTCAATATATGGGTACAAAGAAAATGGTTGTCGGCGGTATAACAAAGGATTACCTTAAAATTCAGTATCAAGGCACAGATTCTTTGTATATTCCGATTGACCAGCTTAATCTGCTTTATAAATATGTCGGCAATACCGATAAAAAGCTGAAACTTAATAAGCTCGGCAGTAACGAATGGAACAAGACAAAGCAGAGAGTAAAACAGTCAACGGAAGAATTGGCGAAAAAACTTGTTGCACTTTATGCGGAACGTGAGAGGGCAAAAGGTTTTGCGTACAGTGAAGACACACCTTGGCAGCGTGATTTTGAAGATACGTTCCCGTATCAGGAAACGGACGACCAATTAAGGTCGATTGAAGAAGTTAAAGGCGATATGGAAAGCCAAAAGCCGATGGACAGACTTCTTTGCGGTGACGTTGGTTTCGGTAAAACGGAAATTGCACTTCGTGCGGCATTTAAGGCGGTCGGCGACTCAAAACAAGTCGCATATCTTTGCCCTACGACAATTCTTGCAATGCAGCATTACGAAACGTTTTTTAAACGTATGGAAAGTTTTCCGATAAAGGTTGAAATGCTGTCGCGTTTCCGTACAGCTTCCGAGCAAAAACGTATTTTGAAAAAACTTAAAACGGGCGAAATTGATATAATTATCGGAACGCACAGAATACTTTCAAAGGACTTGGAATTTAAAGATTTGGGCTTGCTTATCATAGACGAGGAACAGAGATTTGGTGTTGCACACAAGGAACGGTTAAAGGAATTAAAGCAAAATATAGACGTTCTGACAATGACTGCAACGCCTATACCGCGTACCTTGCATATGGCAATGACGGGTGTAAGAGATATGAGTGTGCTTTCGGAACCGCCCGAAAACAGATACCCTGTACAGACGTATGTTTTGGAGGACAATCCCGCAGTTATAGCGGACGCTGTCAGAAATGAACTGTCACGCGGAGGACAGGTGTTTTATCTGTATAACCGTGTACAGGGAATATACAGAAAAGCGGAATGGATACGTTCAATGTTCCCCGATATAACAGTTGCAGTCGGTCACGGTAAGATGAAAGAGGACGAACTTGAAGATATTATGTACGATATGGTAAACGGCAAAACCGACGTACTTGTCTGTACGACTATTATCGAAACAGGTCTTGACATTCCGAATGCGAATACGATTATAATTGAAAATGCCGATAAAATGGGACTTTCACAGCTTTATCAGTTAAGAGGACGTGTCGGACGTTCAAATCGTGCGGCATATGCGTATTTGACCTATCACAGAGATAAGATATTATCGGATATTGCGTCAAAAAGACTTCGTGCGGTAAAGGAATTTACCGAGTTCGGTTCGGGATTTAAAATCGCAATGCGTGACCTTGAAATCAGAGGTGCAGGCAATATTTTAGGACCTGAACAGCACGGACATATGGACGCGGTCGGCTACGATATGTACTGTAAATTGCTGAAAGAAAGCGTTGATGAGGCACAGGGTATTAAGATTGACGATGTGCAGGACGCTGCGATTGATATAAATATTGACGCATATTTGCCTGAAAGCTATATCAGAAACCACAATCAACGTATTGATATATACAAGAAAATCGCGGCAATCGAAACGGAGGACGATAAGTTTGAAATCGAGGACGAACTTATCGACAGATTCGGTGATATACCGAGAGCCGTACAAAATATTATCGAAGTTGCGTCACTTAAAACGTATGCCAAAGAATGTGGTATATATGAAATAGCACAGAGCGGTGACAATCTTTTGATGAAATTCGGCGAAAATTACGTTGACGCAAATCTTATTATGGGACTTGATAAAATGTTCCCTAAACGCATAAAGCTGTTGTCGGGCGACAAACCTGTCATAAGCTATGCGATTAAGGGTGAATATAAGAAAATCTTGAATATTGTAAATAATTTGTTAAGTACAATAAAGGAATTGCAAAGTGCCGAAAAAGATAGTATAATAAAATCATAAGATTTTAAGGAGAAAGACATATGAAATATACAAAACTTGCGGCAGTGGCATTGGCAAGCGTGATGATGTTGAGTGCCTGCGGTCAAAGTGCAAATAGCGACAATCAGATTGTTATGACTGTCGGAGATACACAGATTACCGAGAGTGAATTTAACTATTATATGAACACATATAAGGAAAATTACAATATGGGTCAGGCGAAAAAATCATCGCTTGAATACTGCCAAAGAAACCAGCTTATCGTTGAAGTTGCAAAGGCGATGGATATAAAGCTTGACAGTGACACACAGTCTAAATTAAAGGATTATCAAAAGTCGATAAAAGATTCTTATGACCGTGAGGGCGGATATAAGAAGTTTTTAAAGGACAATAACCTGACTGATGATTATATTGATACGCTTGCGTCGGTAAGCTATTATACGGACGCGTTGAAGAAACAAACGGAAACACCTACATTTACGGAAGATGAATTGCGTGAATATTTTAAAGACGTGTCAAGTATGTGTTGATTTCGACTATCGACTCACAAACCGGTGACGAAGTATCGGATGACAAAAAGGAAGAGGCAAAGAAAACAGCGGAAGAAGTTTTGGAAAAAGCACAAAACGGTGAAGATTTTGACACGCTTATAAGCGATTATTCACCGAATACCGCAAATGATTCCGATGAAAACGGATATATTTTCACCGATAACGAAACAGGTATAGAATTTGAAGAAGGCGTTGATTCGATAAAAGCCGACGAATTTACACTTGTTCAGTCAGATTCGGGATATTATGTAATAAAACGATTGCCGCTTGACGAATCACAGGAATGTTTTGAAGAAGAATATGAAAATGAGGCGGAAACTATCAATACTACAATGCAGAACAACGCATTTTACGAACAAGTTCAAAAATGGGCTGACGAATACGGTATAAAAGTTACCGTAAATGACGAAGTTTTAGACAAAATAAATTAATGAAATTATTAAATCGGAGTATAACATTCTGTTATACTCTGATTTTTTTGCTTTATGCGAAAAAAATTCCCAAAAACCATTGATATTAGAGTTCATTTTAGGTATAATAATATAGAATAGGTATATTAGCTATAATGAAAGGAATTAATAAAAAAATGGACAGTAATAAACAAATGGCAGATCTTTTGTTCAAGAATATAACAAAAACTCCCGACGATTACGAACAAATGTATCCCAAAAGAAATCTTGAAGAGGGTGCGGTTGTAACTCGTTTTGCACCAAGTCCGACAGGATTTTTGCATTTCGGCGGATTGTTTGCCGCATTTATCGGAAAGACGGCGACAAAGTCAACAAACGGTGTATTCTATCTGAGAATAGAAGATACCGATAAAAAACGTGAGGTTGAAAACGGTGTAAGCCTTATAGTAAAGGGACTTAACGATTTCGGTATAGAAATCGATGAGGGTATGCTGTCAGAAACTGACGAAAAGGGTGCATACGGTCCATATACTCAAAGTAAGAGAAAAGATATATATCAGGCATATGTTAAGTCGCTTGTTGAGCAGGGACTTGCATATCCGTGCTTTATGACGGAAGAAGAACTTGCAACAATCAGAGAAAAGCAGGAAAGTGAAAAATTACTTCCGGGTGTGTACGGTGAATTTGCAAAGTATCGCGACATCACTGTTGAAGAGGCACAAAAGAGAATTGAAAACGGCGATGAATACGTTGTAAGATTGAAGTCACCGGGTAAGGAAGACAAGAGAATTAAGTTTAAGGATGTTATCAAGGGCGAAATTGAAATGCCTGAAAATATTCTTGACGTTGTACTTTTGAAAAAGGACGGAACTCCTACATACCACTTTGCTCACGTTGTTGACGACCATTTAATGCGTACAACTCACGTTATTCGTGGTGACGAATGGATTTCATCAGTGCCGATACATTTGCAGTTGTTCTGGCTATGCGGTTTAAAACCGCCTAAGTATGCGCACATTTCACCTATTATGAAAGAGGAAAACGGCGGTAAGCGTAAACTTTCAAAGAGAAAAGACCCTGAGGCGGCAGTAAGCTATTACAGTGAGGTCGGTTATCCGAAAGGTGCAATTTGGGAATACTTAATGACGCTTGCCAATTCAAATTATGAAGACTGGCGTCTTGCAAATCCTAATGAGGATATAGACAACTTTAAGTTTTCGTTCTCGAAAATGAGTAAAGCAGGCGCACTTTTCGATATGGTTAAGCTTGCGGACGTAAGCAAAAACTATATTTGCCGTTTGAGTGCGGAAGAAGTTTATGAAATGGTTACTGATTGGGCAAAGGAAAATAATAAGAAACTATACAAACTTCTTGTTGATGACGAAGAATATGCAAAGGCAATATTTGCGATAGAGCGTGGAAACGCAAAACCGCGTAAAGATATTTCGGCTTGGACAGACGTTGAAAATTACGTTTCGTATTTCTATTCGGAGCTTTGGGACAGAAAATTTGATTTTCCGGATAATCTTTCAAATGATTATATGATAGAAATACTTGAACTTTACAAGCAGATTTACGACGAAAACGTCAGCAGCGACGATTGGTTCCCGCAGGTAAGAGATATGGCGGAAACAATAGGTTATGCTAAAGCACCTAAGGTTTATAAAAAAGACCCTGATTCATATAAGGGACATGTCGGTGATGTCGCAGGAGTTATTCGTGTTGCGGCAACAGGCAGAAGAAATACTCCGGACCTTTACGAAATACTTCAAGTACTTGGTAAGGACGAAGTGATGAAGAGATTTGACGAAGCAATAGAAAGTTTAAGGGGATAAAGATATATGGAAGAAATATTCAGCAGAAATTTTATTGAAGAAGCAATAGACAAAGACCTTGAGGAAAAAGTGTACGACCATGTACAAACGCGTTTTCCTCCCGAACCTAACGGTTATCTTCATATCGGACACGCAAAGGCTATAAGCATAGATTTCGGTATGGCTGAAAAGTATAACGGAAAATGTAATTTGCGTCTTGACGATACTAATCCTACAAAGGAAGATACAGAATACGTTGACGCAATACTGGAGGATATAAAGTGGCTTGGCTTTAAGTGGGACAAGGTGCTTTATGCGTCTGATTATTTTGACGATATTTATGCGGCGGCTGTAAAACTTATCAAAAAGGGTAAGGCATATGTTGACGATTTGTCACCGGAAGAAATAAGAGAGTACAGAGGTACTCTTAAAACTCCCGGTAAGAACAGTCCGTACAGAGAAAGAACGATTGAAGAAAACCTTGATTTGTTCGAGAGAATGACAAATGGTGAATTTGCTGACGGTGCAAAGGTATTAAGAGCAAAAATTGATATGGCGTCACCAAACTTAAATATGCGTGACCCGATTATTTACAGAATACTTCGTGCACATCATCACAGAACAGGTGATAAGTGGGTAGTTTATCCTATGTATGACTTTGCACATCCTATTTCAGATACTGTTGAGGGTGTTACTCATTCGCTTTGCTCACTTGAATTTGAGGATCACAGACCGCTTTATGATTGGGTATTAAAAGAAGTCGGCTTTGAAAGTCCGTCAAGACAGATTGAGTTCGCAAGAATGAATCTTAACTATACGCTTACAAGTAAAAGACGTTGTCTGAAACTTGTTCGTGAAAATATTGTGTCGGGTTGGGACGATCCGAGAATGTCAACACTTTGCGGTATGCGCAGACGCGGTTACACACCTGAGGCTATTCGTGATTTCTGCGAAAGAATAGGTGTTTCAAAAGCAAACAGCGTTGTTGACTTTGCTTTGCTTGAGGCTTGTATAAGAGAAGATTTGAATAAGAAAGCACCGAGAGCAATGGCGGTTTTAAGACCGATTAAACTTATAATCGACAATTATCCTGAAGATAAGGTTGAACAGATTGAAGTTGAAGTTAATCCTGAAAATCCTGAAATGGGTAAGCGAACAGTAGAATTTTCGCGTGAACTTTATATAGAAGAAGACGACTTTATGGAGGACGCTCCGAAGAAGTATTTCAGACTTTCACCCGGCAGAGAAGTAAGACTAAAGAGTGCGTATTACGTTACTTGCACAAGCTGTGAAAAGGACGAGAACGGCAATATTATTGCTGTACACTGCACATACGATCCCGAAACCCGCGGCGGTGACTCACCTGACGGACGTAAGGTAAAGGGTACAATTCACTTTGTAAGTGCCGCACACGCAATAGACGCGGAAGTACGTCTTTACGACAGATTGTTTACGGTTGAAAATCCGTCTGACGAAACAGGCGTAAATGACTTTACAGACAATCTTAACTATGATAGTTCTTAAAAATGCAAAACTTGAAAGCAATTTGACAAATCTAAGTGTAGGAGATAAGTTCCAATTCCTTAGATTGGGATATTTCTGCGTTGATAAAGATTCAACACCTGAAAAGCCTGTTTTCAACAGAACTGTTGCATTAAAAGATTCATGGAAGAAAATTAATAAATAGAAAGAAGTTTTGAAAAATGGAATATACAAAATTTATGGCTGACAGAGTTAAGACGATGAAAGGCAGTGCCATTCGTGAAATGTTCAAGCGTATGGCTGATCCTGAGATTATCTCACTTGCGGGAGGAAACCCTGCGTCTGAATTGTTCCCGGGTGACGAACTTTCAAAAATTGCGGGTAAAATTCTTATGACAAACCCTACTCTTGCTTTGCAGTACGGTACAACAGACGGCTATCCGAAAATGAAAGACTGTGCAAGAAAACGTGCGGAAAAAGTTAATTCAGTCGGTGAAAATGATGAAATTCTTATTATGACAGGTGCAAATCAAGGTATCGACCTTACTGCAAAGGCTGTTTTGAATAAGGGTGACAAGGTTATCGTTGAAAGTCCAAGCTTTATAGGAAGTCTTAATGCGTTCAGAACATATGAGGCTGAACTTGTCGGCGTTACTGTTGAGGCTGACGGTATGAATATGGACGAGCTTGAAGAAACTCTGAAGAATACGGACGGTGTAAAGATGATTTACACAATTCCTACATTCCAAAATCCGACAGGCTGTACAATGTCGCTTGAGAAGAGAAAGCGTATGCTTGAAATCGCATCAAAGTATGACGTGCTAATCCTTGAGGACAATCCTTACGGTGACTTGCGTTTTGCAGGTGAGGACGTGCCGACAATCAAGTCGCTTGATACAGAGGACAGAGTTGTTTATGCAGGCTCATTCTCAAAAATTCTTTCACCGGGTATGCGTCTTGGCTACATTGTAGCACCTGCACCGCTTGCGGAAAAGATTGAAATGCTAAAGCAGGTAAATGACGTACATACACCGATGATTACACAGCTTATGTGTGTGGAATTTATGAAGAAGTATGATATAGATAAGTACATTGCAAAGAACAGAGAGCTTTACGGAAAGAAATGTGCCGCAATGGTCAGTGCAATGGAAAAATATTTCCCACAGGGTAAAGTTAAGTGGGTAGTGCCTGAGGGCGGTATATTCCTATGGTGCGAATGCCCTACTATCGAAGATATCACACCGATTGTCGATAAGTGCCTTGAAAAGAAAGTCGCTATCGTACCCGGTTCAAATTTTGCAACGGATATATATGCTCCGTCAAATATGTTCAGACTTAACTATTCATCGGCTACTATTGAAAATATAGAAGAAGGTGTAAGACGTTTGGGAGAAGTCTTGACAGAAATGCTTTAATCTGTGAAAGGAAGATAATAATGGAAGATAAGAAAATCATATTTTCAGGCGTACAACCGTCGGGAAATCTTACACTCGGAAACTATTTGGGAGCGATAAAAAATTGGGTTGACATACAGAAAGATTATAACTGTATATACTCAATGATGGACTTGCATACAATTACAGTTCGTCAAACTCCTGCTGATATAAGAAGAAGAACTCTTGAAGTGCTTGCTTTGTACATCGCTTGCGGAATTAATCCGGAAGAAACAATCTTGTTTATTCAGTCGCATAACCCAGCACACGCAGAGCTTGGCTGGGTACTTAACTGTTACACATATATGGGTGAATTGCATAGAATGACGCAGTTTAAGGATAAGTCTGCACGTCATGCCGAAAACATCAATGCGGGATTGTTTACATATCCTGTACTTATGGCGGCAGATATTTTGCTTTACCAAACAGACTATGTGCCTGTAGGTAAGGATCAAATGCAGCATATTGAAATTTGCCGTGACATTGCACAGAGATTTAACTCGCTTTACGGTGATGTATTCAAAATTCCCGAAGGTATGCTTTCAAAGTCGGGTGCAAAGATAATGAGCTTGCAAGAGCCTGAAAAGAAGATGTCAAAGTCCGATCCTAACCCTAAGGGATATATTTCAATGATGGACGATATGAATGTTATCGCCAAGAAGATAAAGAGTGCGGTAACGGACAGTGAGGGTGTTATTGAATATCGTGAAAACGATCCGACAAAAGCCGGAATTAACAACCTTTTGAGCATTATGTCAGCCGTAACAGGCAGGAATATCGAGTCAATCGTAAAGGATTACAGCGGTAAGGGTTACGGTGACTTTAAGAATGACGTCGCGGAGGCGGTTGTTGAATGTATCCGCCCGATCAGAAATGAATATGATAAACTTATTGCCGATAAGCAGTACCTTATGGATATATGTCAAAGAGGTGCTGACAGTGCAAAGAGAATTTCACAGAGAACATTGAAAAAGGTGTATAAGAAAGTCGGCTTTGTGCTGTAATGGAGGGTAATATGTTAACTCGACAAGTTTTATTTATGATATTTGCATTCATCGTATCGTTCACATTTACGTTTGCAACGACTCCTTTGGTAAGACGATTTGCTTTTAAAATCGGTGCGATAGACATACCGAAAGACAACAGAAGAATGCACAAAAAACCTACACCGCGAATAGGCGGTTTGGCAATTATTTTCGGATTTACGGTGGCAACATTGTGCTTTGCACAGCCGTCACGGCAGCTTTACGGAACGCTTGCAGGTGCGGCGATTATTGCCGTCATGGGCGTTATAGACGATTGCAAAAACCTGCCCGCTAAGCTGAAATTTGTAATTCAGATTATTGCCGCACTTGTGGTTGTGTTCGCAGGTGATATAAAAATAGACGTGTTCACAAACCCAAATTTCCTAAGCGACAATCCGTATTGGGTACTTCCCGAATGGCTTTCGGTAACGCTTACTGTTATATGGATTGTATTCATAACAAATGCGGTAAACTTTATTGACGGTCTTGACGGATTGGCGGCAGGCGTGTCGGCGATAATGTCAATATCGCTTGTGTTTATATCGATAAGAGTGGGTGAATATTCGATTGCAATTTTGGGTATTGCACTTATGGGTTCGTGTTTCGGATTTTTGCCGTTTAACTTTAATCCGGCAAAAATATTTATGGGTGATACAGGCTCGACATTCTTGGGATTTATGCTTGCAACATTGTCTATACAAGGTGTGTTCAAGAGTTATGCGGTAATATCGTTTGCAGTACCGCTTTTGATTTTGGGTTTGCCGTTGTTTGACGCATTGTTTGCGATGATTAGACGTATATTGCGCGGACAAAGTCCGATGACTGCGGACAGAGGACACTTGCACCACAGACTTGTGGATATGGGATTTTCCCAGAAACAAACCGTATTTATATTGTACGCAATAAGCGGTGTGCTTGGAATAACGGCTGTACTTTTGGCTGAAAGCGGCGTACTCAGAGCATTGTTGCTTGTAATATGCGTGCTTATACTTCTTTTGATTGGAAGTATGCTTGGAAAGAACAGTTATGTACATCAACATCAGGATAACAGAAATTTGACTGATGATAATGAAATTGACGTTGAAGAAGTTTCCGATAAAAAAGGTAATGAGGATAAGTAGGAAAGGATAGAGAAAAGTGAAAAAGTTAAAGGTTATGACAGTTTTCG
>OLQY01002566.1_pt1 | contig 11113 bp, 8 predicted proteins | sample 1672851 | NCBI WGS metagenome assembly OLQY01 (sample SAMEA3136730, study PRJEB25190) | human gut metagenome | reverse complement strand
CTCGACTTTTAAAAAGACGTCCTGAGCCGGGGTGTTGCAGTAGGTGTACAGTCCCAGCTGCCAGGTCTGGCCCTCGGCAGCGGCGGAGGTCAGGTCAAACTCGGTGTGGTTGACATCCAGCCCGCAGACCAGCGCACCATTTAAGTAGGCCAGGAACTGGGGGTTGTTGTTGTTCCAGATATCGTCTGCGCCGGTGGAGACCAGGCAGACAAGGTGACGCCCGGCGCTGCCCGCCGGTGCGGTGATGCCGCCCCGGAAGCAGTAGTGAGCCTCCACGCCGCCGATGGCATCACCGGGGGCAAAGGGTGTCCAGCCGGGGGCTGTGGCCGGGTCCTCCTGCACGGTGTCCCAGCTGTGGTAGGGGCAGGATTTTTTGCGCAGCCCCAAAACCGGGGTGCGCCCCTGCAGCGCCAAAGTGCGCAGGGCGTCCAGCACCGGGCGCGCCCGGCGGCGGAGTTCAGTGTTTTGCATGGCGGCTCCTTCCTTTTCTATAAGAAGATTGAGTGTGTGGTAAGGGAAGCGGCGTCCAGAGGACTGGCCGCCCTACGAGGCAGCAAGGCGGGTAACGGTATTGTAGGGGCGAACATTGTTCGCCCGCACCCAGGCAACCCCTATTCAGGCACAGTATAACATCTCAAAACTGTGCAGGCAATGCAGTTTTTGCGCGGTAGAGGGCGAATGGTGCGCATTTATTGTTTATGAGGGAAAGCGACTGCTTTTTATTAAAATTTGGTTACAGAAACATTGCATTTCTTTCACTGAAAAAATAAGCGCCGGCGCAAAATAAGCGCAACTTGGCATCATTAGAACAAACGATGTGTGAAAAGTGCACAATTTTAGCCGTTTTCCTTGATGCAATTTGCCGGATTGAAAAATTGCGGCGCAAAAAATGCGATATGCTGCAATGTAAATCAGCAAGATAGGCGTAGAGAATCCACCCGCCGCAATGGTACACTATGGGTACACCAAGGGAACTGAAAGCCCAGTTCCCAAGCCCCGGAACGGAGCAAACCGGGTGAGGGCCCGGTGGATATACCCTATTTTTATTTCTACTTTACAGGAGGTAAAACCAACATGAAAAAAGCACTTTCTCTGGCTCTGGCAGCCGCGATGGCGGCTTCTCTGGCAGCCTGCGGCGGTTCTCCCGCTGCATCTACGGCCAGCTCCGCTGCAACAACGGACACCGCAGCTTCCGGCGCCGCTTCTGCCGGCGGCCAGACCCTGAAGGTCATGCTGTCTGAGGAGCCCGGTGAGGGCGATGCATTCGCTACCACCCTGAACAAGTGGGCCGACGAGACCGGCAACACCGTTGACATCATGGTCATCCCCTACGATGACCAGCTGACCAAGTTCCCCCTGATGGCCAAGAACAACGACCTGCCGGATCTGCTGTCCACCACTCGTCTGGCCCGTCTGTACCCCGATGAGTTCGAGGATCTGGGCCAGTGCATTGACACCTCCATCTTTGAGCCGCAGGCCCTGCAGATCATCAGCCAGAACTACCTGACGGATAAGCTGTCTGTTCTGCCCCAGCAGTTCACCATCACCAATGTATTCTACAACAAGGATGCTTTTGAGGCTGCCGGCATCGAGTGCCCGACGGTGGACGACCGCTGGACCATGGACGAGGTCTATGAGGCTGCCAAGAAGCTGCAGGATTCCGGCGCTGTCAAGTACGGCATGGCTATGGATGCCTCCCGCGCCCGTTATGACAACCTGATGTACATGAACGGCGGTTCTCTGGTCGAGAAGGACGGCGACTCCTTCAAGGTCGTTGCAGACAGCCAGCAGAACATTGACACCCTGCAGGCCTTTGTCGATGCCAACAACAGCGGCATCATGCCCAAGGCCATCTGGGCCGGTGGCTCCAGCGACAACCCGGGCGACTACTTCAAGAACGGTGACGTAGGCATCTACTTCTCCGGCTCCTGGAACTACAACCCCTTCGTGCAGGATATCACCAGCTTCAAGTTCGGCGTCATGCCCTCTCCTGTCGGCTCTGCAGGCGGTTCCGCTATCCTGGGCGGTGCCGGTCTGGCCGTTCCCACCAACGCAAAGAACAAGGATCTGGCTATTGAGTTCCTGAAGTGGTTCTACACCGACAAGAACTTTGCCGATTATCTGGCACTTGATAAGGGCCTGTCCTCTCTGAAATCCGTCACCTATGAGCCTGCTGATCCCGATCAGGCTGCCGACTACAAGGTCCTGCAGGCTGAGGTCGGCCAGACCACCGATGCATTCGCCATCGACGAAAGCTCCGAGTGGCGCAACTACTACGACAACGAGTACCGTGACGCTCTGAAGCAGGCTGTCAACGGCGACCTGACTCCGTCTGACGCTCTGACCGAGTTTGCTACCGCACTGGCTGACAAGGCCGGCTGGGCACACTAATCAACCGAATCAACAGGGGAAGTGATTCCCCAGGGCGAACAGACGCCCCGCCCAAACCGGGCGGGGCGTCTGTTGTTTTTTAATAAACCTTTTTTAATAAAGGAGAAGCCGAAGTATGGCAAACGAATTGCATTTTCCCTTGTTTCACGGGTATGTGGACCGCTGGCTGGTCAGCGGTGTGACCGAAACGCCGGTCATCACCAAGCCCACGGCCCTGCACGGTGCCGAAAACGAGAAGCTGAACACCGCCCCCAAGGATAAACCCGGCGAGGAACAGTTCAAGGCCGAGCGCCGCGCCAAGGCCACTGCCTGGCCAGCGCAGCTGGACACCCGCCCCGGCGGGCTGGTGGGCGGCGCGGATAACGCTACCCCCTTTGCCGTCTACTGGCCGTTTGACGATATCGGCTTGACCTACGCTTGGGACTGTGAGACCCCTGCCTGCCTGAGCGCCTGGGCTTACACCGAGCTGGACGCCGCCGAGGCGGGCAGTGTGCCCTTTGACCTTATCACCTGCGGCGGCGCGGCCCTCTGGCTGAACGGCGAAAAGCTGACCGAAGTGACCCCCTACCACCACAACGAGCCTGCCCCCACGCCGCTGACCCTGCCGCTGCAAAAGGGCCGCAACAAGCTTCTTGTGTTCTTTGACAACTACGCCGAGCGCGATGCTACGATCATTCTGCGCCTGCGCTGGAAGGGCGAGGGCGCCGCGCCCGAACAGGTCATCCCGGTGGGGGAGGCCGACGCGGCCCGCCTAGCCGAGGCCGAGCACCTGATGCGCAGCCTGGCGTTCCACCGCAACCACTTTACCGCCGGCCCGGTGCTGCTGGACTACGACGGCGCGGATATCGCCGAGAGCTACCACCTGGCCTTTGTCGGCGGTACCGAGGAAAATGTCAAGGGCGGCGTGCTCTTCCGCCGCGAGGCTGACACCCTCCCCCACGCGAGTCAAATCAGCCTGGGCGACTGCAAGACCTTCCCGCTGGCATTTTTGCTGCTGCAGGTCACGACCGAGGTCGAGGGCATCCGGCTGACCCGACCCATCAGTGTGGAAATTCACACTGAAAGCGTGCTGCCCCGCGCCCTGCCCACCGTGGCCGAGCGCAAGCGCCAGGCGCTGGAGCTGCTGGCCCGCTGGGGCGAGCAGAACACGAACCGCGCACTGGCGATCTTAGCCACCGGCGGCGACACCGCCGAGGCCGAAAAGCTGCTGGCCGTGCAGTCCGACTACATCCGCCGCCGCTTCGACTGCAGCGATTTTTACCTTGTCTACTACCCCTACATCCTGCGCACCTTCGGCAAACGCGGCAGCGGTATTTTGTCCGAAAAGACCGAGAACGAGCTGACCGATTGTCTGCTGGGTTTCCGCTATTGGATCGATGAGCCGGGCAACGACGCCATGTGGTTCTGGAGCGAGAACCACGCCCTGATGTTCCACACCTGCCAGCTGCTGGCGGGCGAGCTGTTCCCCGATGAGGTCTTTACCAACAGCGGACTGACCGGCCGCCAGATGCAGGCCAAGGCCAAGAATATGCTCTACGACTGGTTCGTCACCTTCCGCAAAGAGGGCTTTACCGAGTGGAATTCCAGCCCCTACCTGCCCATTGACACGCTGGGCTTCGGCAGCCTGTATGCCTTTGCCCAGGACCCCGCCATGCGGGAGCTGGGCCGCGAGGGCATGGATTTTGCCTACTACCTGCTGGCCGTCCACAGCCAGAAGGGCATCTTCGCCTCGTCGTCGGGCCGCACCTACATCAAGGAGCAGTTCGGCAACTGGTCCAACTGCCCCTCCGGCCTGAGCTGGATCGGCTATGGGTACGGCGTGCCGGGCCACGCGGGCAAGGGTATCACTTCCTACTGCCTGTCTGATTACGAGCCGCCGAAGGAGTTTGCCCAGTGGTTCAGCATCCCCCGGGGCAAGGAAATGATCTGCCAGACGACCCAGGGCAATGACGGCTATGTGGATCTGTACACCTACAAGACCGCCGACTACATGATGACCAGCGCCAACGACTTCCACCCCGGCGAGCCGGGCCATCAGGAGAACCCCTTCCAGCTGACCTTCAACGCCGTGGCGCAGCTGTGGGTCACCCACCCCGGCGAGCGGGTGCTCTTCGGCGCGGCGCGGCCGTCCTACTGGGCGGGCAACGGCACTCTGCCCAAGGTCAACCAGTACAAGGCGTTCGCGGGGCTGATCTATGATATCGCCCCCGAACACCCGGTTGATTTCACCCACCTGTACCTGCCGTCGATGGAGTTTGACCGCTGCGAGGTCGAAGGCAAGTGGGCCTTTGTGCAGCTGGGCAGTGCCTATGCGGCGGTGTATTGCAGCAATGGGATGCGGATGCAGGACTTCGGCTCCAACAAGGACCGCGAGTGCATCGCCGAGGGCCGCCGCTGTATCTGGCTGGTGCGTGCCGCGCAGGCAGACGAATTTGCGGCGTTTGAGGATTTCAAGGCCGCTATGCGCGGGGCTGCGCTGGATGCCGATGCCGAGGGCCGCCGCTACCGCTTTGTGGACCCCGTCTATGGCGAACTACGCTGCCAGTGGGGCGAGACGCTGTATGTAAACGACGCCCCGATGCAGTACAGTGGTTTTGACAATTACGGCAAACTGACGATGCAGGAAAAATAAAAAAGGTGCCTGCCCCGAGAAGGGGCGGCACCGGAAAATGTTACACCTTCGTGCTCCCCGGGGAGGGGTCCTTCTCGAAGGGAATGGCGGTGATGGGGGTGACGACGCCGTTGACGCGGAACTGGGACGGCGAGGTATGGCAGAACTTGTTGAACACCCGGTTGAACTGGGAAAAACTCGTAAAGCCGCAGCTCGTCGTGATATCGGCAATTTTCATGTCGGTGTACAGCAACAACTGCTGGGCGTTGCGCACCCGGGTGATCTGGATGTAGTTGATGAGCGAGAACCCTGTCACCCGGCGGAACTGGTGCGACAAATAGTACGGACTGATGAAGAATTTCTCCGCCAGATATTCCAGCGAAAGCTCACTGGCGTAGTGCCGGTGGATGTAGCTGGTCACGGCGTAGACCTTCTGGGTGATGGAATCGCTGAGCTCCTGCGACTCGTAGCTGCTCTCGCCTGCGTGCTGGGCCACGGTGGCCAGAAATTGCAGGAAGTGGCAGTGGATGAACTGCTGCGTCAGCGGGGTCATCGGCTGCTTGCCCAGCGTGAAGATCGCGTTCAGGTGCGAGAATGCCTGAGCCCGCGTCTCACCGGTAAAGCGGTAGATGGGCACCTCGGCCCCGAAGGGCTGTAAACAGCTTTGCAGCATTTCGTGCAGCGCGGGGGAATCATCCGGCACGCGGAAGTTGATGATAAGCCGCCGGCAGTCGCCGCCCGCCGGATACTCGGTCTTGTGCATCATGGAAGGGCGCAGCAATACGATATCATAGGGCTGCAGGGTGTAATAGTCGCCCTCGATGAGATGTGATGCACGGCCGCTTAACAGAATGTGTATCTCGTGAAACTGGTGGAAATGCTGGAAACTCATGTTGATCTTGAACGACCGCGAATCGTAGTCGAACAGGTAAAACAGCGGTGAATCCAGGTCGTTGATCGAAATCATGTACCCCTGATTGTACAGCAATGCGTCGTCCAGATACATAGGCAGCCTCCGTCAAAAATGTTCCTGTCTCTATTATACTCGCACTCGCAAAAAGTGCAATATATTTCAGTGACAAAGACAAAATCAGAGTGGTTTTTGCCTTTGCCCCTATGCTATACTTTAGGCAAGTTCGAACGTTATGTCTACCTATTATAATAAAAAGGAGAAAACCACCATGCAGAAAGCTGATATTGAAAACAAACTGGAGCTTTGCATTGAGAGCTTCAAATCTGTCCTGTATGAAAAGGACGAGACTTTCCTGGAGAACATGGCAAAATCCAACATGGATCAGGGCAATCTGGCCCGCTATATGCTGTGGGAGTGGACCCAGGGCGTGGGCCTGTACGGCCTGTGGAAGCTGTTTGAGAAAAAGCACGACCAGCGCTGCCTGGATGTGCTGACAGAGTACTACGACGCCCGCATTGCCGAGGGCCTGCCCAGCAAGAACATCAACACGATGGCCCCCATTTTTGCCCTGAGCTACCTGTACGAGTACACCAAGAATGAAAAGTACGGCGATATCTGCAAAGAGTGGGCCGAGTGGGCCATGCACGGCCTGCCCCGCGCGGGCGAGGGCGGCTTCCAGCATGTCACATCCGATCGCGTCAACGATGGCGAGCTGTGGGACGATACGCTGTTCATGACTGTGCTGCCGCTGGCCAATATCGGCCGCATCCTGGGCCGCCAGGACTACATTGACGAGGCTGTCTACCAGTACCTTGTCCACACCAAATATCTGGCTGACAAAAAGACCGGTCTGTGGTATCATGGTTTCTGCTTTGATGGCTGCCATAACTTTGCCGAGGCTTTCTGGGGCCGCGGCAACAGCTGGGTGACGGCTGCCATCCCCCTGCTGCTGGAAATCGTCCCCGTAGGCAACCCCGACCGCCGCATCCTTGAGAACGCGCTGCTGCGCCAGATCGAGAGCCTGGCCAAGTACCAGGACGAGGGCGGTATGTGGCACACCCTGATCGACGACCCGACCTCCTACCTGGAGGCCAGCGCCACCAGCGGCTTCGGCTTCGGCATCCTGAAAGCCGTCGAGCAGGGCATCGTGCCCGAAAGCTACCGCGCCAATGCCATGCGCGCCTTGCAGCCTGTGTTGGACTGCATCGATGAAAAGGGCGTTGTGCAGCAGGTGTCCTACGGCACCCCGATGGGCCGCGAGAGCAAGGACTTCTACAAGCAGATCCCCCTGCACCCGATGCCCTACGGTCAGGCCATGGCAATTTTGTTCCTGATGGAAGCTGAGGCACAGGTCTGATGACAAAAAAATGGAGCAGCCGCCTTACCTTCTTTGCCTTTGTGGTGCTCATGGTGGGGCTTGGCAGCAATGACAGCCTGCGCGGAATTTTTTCCACGATCTTCCAAGAGCATTTCTCCCTGACGACGACCCAGCTGGGGCTGATCGTCACGGCAAGCTACATCGGCAACCTGGTGTTTTTGCTGGTTGGCGGCAACCTGAGCACCCGCTTTTCCAAAAAGCGCGTGCTGCAGGTGCTGATTCTGATTTGGATGGCCGCCCTGGCGCTGTTTGCCTTTACCAGCAATTACACGGTGCTGCTCATCGGCATGGCGCTGGCGCTGGGTTCTTCCACCTTATTGAATACCACGATGAACCTTATTACGCCGCTGCTGTTTGCCACAGCGCCGGGGTTCTTCGTCAACTTCCTGTTCTTCACCCAGGAAATCGGCACCAGCGGCAGCCAGTATGTTTTGGGCAGCCACGCCGACGGCTTTGCCTTCTGGCAGCACACAAATCTGGTGCTGCTGATTCTGGGCGCGGTGGCCTTTGTGCTGCTGCTCTTCTGCAATGTGCCGGAGGAAGCCGCCGCCCCGGCGGATGCCCCGGCACAAAAGGGCGGCTATGACTGGCGTATCATCGTGCCTTATGTGCTGGTGTTCGGGTTCTACTTTATCGCCGAGCACGGCGTCATGAACTGGATGGTTGCCTACGGCGTAGACGGTCTGGGCCTGCCCCAGGCCTCGGCAGCCAAGTATCTTTCGGTGTTCTTTGGCGGCATGATGATCGGGCGGCTCTGCCTGTCCCCGCTGGTGGATAAGCTGGGGGCCCTCAAAAGCCTGGCGGCTTTCGGCGGCGTGTCCTGTGTGCTGTATCTGATCGGCTCGCTGGGCGGCGCGGTGACGATGCCCGTCTGGGCCATCAGCGGCTTGTCCTTCTCCATTTTGTACCCCACGCTGGTCATGAGCATCCGGCTCTATTTCCCGGCACAGCAGGTCTCCGGCGCGGCGGGCACGATTTTAAGCATCGCGTCGCTGGCGGATATCCTGTTCAACGTCGGCTTCGGCAAGCTGGTGGATATGACGGGCTATGCCGTCAGCATCCGGGTCCTGCCGCTGTCCGCACTGGCATTTTTCATCGTGTTTATACTGTTTACGAAATTCTGCAAGCCGACGCAGAAATTGAAATAAAGTGAAAGAAGCGAGGTAGATTATGCGTTATTGTATCGGAATCGATCTGGGCGGCACCAACATTGCAGGCGGCATTGCCGACCTGGACGGGAAACTGCTGCTGACCGACAGCATCAAGACCGGGCTGCCCTGCCCGGCGTCGGACATCGCCGACCGTATCGCGCTGCTCTGCCGCCGCATGGCGGCTGCCCTGGGCCTGGCCCTGAGTGATGCCGCCTGGGTGGGCATCGGTGCGCCCGGCAGCGTCGATGTGGACACCGGCACCGTGCTGTATGCCAACAATCTGGAATTTGACAACGTCCCGCTGGGCCAGATGATCCACGAGCGCACCGGCCTGCCCGTCTATGTGGATAACGACGCCAACGTTGCCGCCTGGGGCGAGTACTGCGCGGGTGCAGGCAAAGGGAGCAGCAGCATGGTCATGGTCACGCTGGGCACCGGTGTCGGCGGCGGCGTAGTACTGAACGGCAAGCTGCTGACCGGCTGCAACGGCGCAGCGGCCGAACTGGGCCACTTTGTGATTGATATGCACGGGAAAGAGTGCAACTGCGGTATGCGCGGCTGCTTTGAGCAGTACGGCAGCGTCACGGCGCTCATCTGCCAGGCGCGGGAGGCCATGGCCGCCCATAAGGAGAGCAAGCTTTGGGCAACGTCAACGGCAAGGTCATCCTGGCTGCCTACGACGCGGGCGACGAGACCGCCGTGCAGGTGGTCAACACCTATGTACACTACCTCTGCATCGGCGTGACGAGCATCATCAACATCTTCCAGCCCGAGGTGCTCTGCCTGGGCGGCGGCATCAGCCGCCGCAGCGACGTACTGGTCGAGCCGATCCGGGCGTTCAATGCCGCACACGGCTATGGCCGCAGCTGCCCCAAGCAGCCCCGCATCATGTCGGCCGAGTTGTTCGGCGACGCGGGCATCATCGGCGCAGCCCTGCTGGGCAAAGGCAAATAAGGAGAGCGGACCTATGCGCAAACACTATGAACGTATCCTGCACGACAGCGAAAGCCGCGTGCAGCGCTATCTCGATATCCAGATTTTGGACGAGAACAGCCCCTTCTGCGGAGGTTTCCCCAAGGCGGACAGCCTGGCCGAGCCGAAAACGGCCATCTACCGCGCCACGACAATGACGGCCTGCTACCTGAACCCAGAAAGCCGTTACTACCTGGACGCCGAGCTGGGCCACCGCCTGGCGCTGGCGCTGGCTTTTGTGCGCCGCTCCCAGCGGCCCGGCGGCTACTTTGACCTCATCAACTGCAACTTCTTCTCCGGCCCGGACACGGCTTTCTGCACCAAGCGGCTGCTGCCCGCCTATGTCTACCTGTGTAAGGTCGTGGACGGCGCACTGCCCGCCGCGCCCGAAGCCAAGGCCGCTGCCGCAGAGCTGAAGCCTAAGTATGAGGCCATCATCCGCGATGCAGCTGATGCCCTGTGCCACTGCGGTTTCCACACCCCGAACCACCGCTGGGCCATCGCGTCGGTGCTGATGCTCTGCGCCAAGCTGTTTGATAAGCCCGAATGCCGCACCGCCGCCGAGGCCATTCTGAAAGAGGGCAACGACTGCAACGAGGACGGCGAGTACGCCGAGCGTTCGGCCGGCAACTACAACCGCATCAACAACGATGCCATGATCATGCTGGCCGTGGCCACCGGCGACGAGAGCTACTATGCGCCGGTGCTGCGCAACCTGGAAATGATGCTGACCTACATCGACCCCGACGACAGCATTTTTACCAACAACTCCACCCGCTGGGACATGGGCAAAAAGATCTACCCGCGGGAGTATTACCTCGAGTACCTCTACATGGGCTATACCTGCCGCAAGCCCGAACTGCTGGACGCCGCCAACGCCATTATGCAGATGGTGGAGCGCCATGCCCTGCGCAGCTTTGACTGCCTCATCAACCTGATGCTGCTGCCCGAACTGGCCGCGCTGGAGCACGAGGGCAGCGCAACCCCGACGAACTACCACAAATATTACGAAGGGTCGGGCATTGTGCGCTGCCGCCGCGGAAGCTGGTCCTACACGATCTTGAACAACAGCCCGAGCTTTTTGTTCTTCCAGCACGGCGACTTCACGCTGACCGTGCGCATCGGCGCGAGCTTCTGCGAGCACCGCAACTTTGTCCCCGCAGCGCTGGCCCCCAAGGACGGCGGCTATGCCCTGCACCAGACCATGACCGGCTGGTATTACCTGCCCTTTGCCGAAAAGCCCGCCACCAGCGATTGGTGGCAGATGGACAACGCTCACCGCGAAAAGCTCTACGGCCCCGACATGGTGTTTGACGTGCAGGTGAACGAGGTCGAAAACGGCCTGGACATCCACATCGTCAACTCCGGCATCGACCGCGCCCCGCTGCGGGTGGAGCTGGCCTTCAACGCGGGCTGCCGCGTCGAGAACGAGCATTTCATGCTCGAGGGCAATGACGGCGGCGGTGTCGTCGTCAAGGACGGCACGCTGGTCGCATCCAAGGGCGTGAACGGTATTTCGGTCGGCCCCTGCTTTGCCGAGCATAACTACACCGCCGGCAAGGAGGGCAGCATGGGCCGGATGGACGGCTGCTTTACCGCCTACCTGACCGCATACAGCACCTTTGACCGCACGATCTCCCTGCGCGCCGTGCCCAGCAAGTACGACCAGGCGTAAAAACTGCATAATTTACCCGAGC
>OLQY01002561.1_pt1 | contig 11138 bp, 10 predicted proteins | sample 1672851 | NCBI WGS metagenome assembly OLQY01 (sample SAMEA3136730, study PRJEB25190) | human gut metagenome | reverse complement strand
TAATCCATGGCCTGATCCAGGGTAGATGCCGTTACCTTACGGTATTCCACCACCTCAAATCCCTGATTTTTCAGCCATTCAAACTGCTCTTTCCGCGAATTTTTGAAATCAACGCCATCCGCCTTTACAAGGCTGAACGCATAAAAATGGACCTGTCTCTGCGCTGTGATTTCGCTGTTTAACTGACGCACCGAACCGCTGCATAAGTTTCGCGGATTCTTATATTTCGCATCGACATCCTCGATCTGCTCATTGATCTTCTCAAAATCCGAATACCGGATGATCGCCTCGCCGCGCAGGATAAGCTCACCCTGGTAGGAAATATTTAACGGCACATTGACGAACGCCTTTGCATTTGCCGTGATAACCTCGCCGATCTCACCATTTCCACGCGTAACCGCCTTGACAAGTGTTCCATTCTGATAGGTCAGGACGATCGTCAGACCGTCCATCTTCCAGGATAAAAGCCCGGTCTGCCCGCCGAGCCAGTCTGCCAGCTCTTCCACGCTCTTCGTCTTATTTAACGAAAGCATCGGTTTCTCATGGCGCTCCTTCGGAAGCGCACTGACTACCTCATATCCTACATTCTGCGTCGGGCTGTTCGCAAACACAATTCCCTTCTCTTTCTCCAATGAAACCAGTTCATCATAAAGCTTATCATACTCAAAGTTGCTCATGATCTCCCGGCTCTCCTGATAATAGGCGCGCCCTGCTGCCCGCAGCGTCCCAATCAGCTCCCGTATCCGTTTTGTCTTGTCCTCTGCCATCTATCTGACTCCACCTTTCCCATCGCTCTCTCCACTGCCTCTGAATGCGTTTTCAAGCATTTCTATGCAACCTCATATGTGAACCTGCACTGACTGCCAGACAACATTGTCTCAGCCATTCTTCTTTCCGTTCAAAATATCTTCTAATTTCTGTCTCTCTGCCGCTGTCACTTCCCGGTACTCGCCTGTTTTCAGCCCATCCAGCGTAATGTTCAGCATCCGGACGCGTTTTAACGTCTGCACCTGGTACCCCAGCGCCTCGCACATCCGGCGGATCTGGCGGTTGAGTCCCTGGGTCAGGATGATCCGGAAACTCGTCTTCCCGGTCTTTTCCACCTCACAAGGACGGGTAACCGTATCTAAAATCTTCACTCCTGCGCTCATCTTCCGGACAAACTCACTATCAATGGGTTTATCCACCGTTACCAGATATTCCTTTTCATGTCCGTAACGAGCCCTTAGAATCCGGTTGACCAGCTCGCCCTCATTCGTCATGAGAAGCAGCCCTTCTGAATCCTTGTCCAGACGCCCGATCGGGTAAATCCGGACCGGATAATCTAAAAATTCTACGATATTTTCTGCCCGATCTTTATCAGAAGTCGTACAGACAATCCCCCGTGGCTTATTGACCGCTAAAAGCACCGGCGCATCCTTGCCGGACACCGCTACGCCATCGCACGCCACGCGCTGTCCCGGCATCAGCTTCTGCCCGACCTCTGCCACGCGCCCATCGATCGTCACACGCCCGTCCGCGATCCGCCGATCCGCCTCTCGCCGGGAGCAGATGCCCGACTCGCTCAAAAAGCGATTCAAACGAACGCCTTCCGCTGGAATCCGGGATTCCTGCTTTTCACTTGGCTGTACTCTCTTGTATGATTTATCATTTTGATTTTTTTGCATTTTATTCATCTCATTTCGATTTATTGTGCCGTAGGCTTCCGGCAACCAAAGTATAAAAATTATAACATTTTCGTCCATGGGGTTCAAACAGTTTTCGAAAGAATAAGGAATGTTTCATAGGGTACACTTTCCTATGAAATAAAAAGACCCATAGCACGTTCACTATGAGTCTTTCTTAAACACATATCCTGCTTACTGAATAAACATCGCATCCCCAAAACTAAAGAACCGGTATCTCTGCCGGATCGCCTCTTCATACGCCGTGAGCACGTGTTCTCTGCCTGCCAGTGCGGATACCAGCATGACGAGTGTGGACTCCGGCAGGTGGAAGTTTGTGATCAGGCAGTCCAGAATCTTGAACTGGTAGCCCGGATAGATGAAAATGTCGGTCCAGCCGCTGCACGCGCGGATCGTGCCGTCCTCAGCCGCTGCGGATTCAATCGTCCGGCAGCTTGTCGTACCGACACAGATGATGCGTCCGCCATTTTTCTTCGTCTCGTTGATCATGTTGGCGGCATCTTCCTCGATACGATAGAACTCCGAGTGCATATGATGATCCAGTACATTCGAAACCTTGACCGGCCGGAAGGTTCCCAGACCCACATGAAGTGTGACGTGTGCGATCTTGACGCCCATTTCCTGAATCTGTGCCAGCAGCTCCTTCGTGAAATGCAGACCTGCTGTCGGTGCAGCCGCCGATCCTTCGTGTTCCGCATAAACCGTCTGATAGCGGTTCTTGTCCTGCAGACGGTGTGTGATGTATGGCGGCAGCGGCATCTGGCCAAGCGAGAATCTCCTCGAAAATACCCTCGTAGGAGAACTGAATCAGCCGGTTTCCTTCCTCTACCACATCAATAACGGTTCCCTTTAACAGACCGTCGCCAAAATTAATCACGGTTCCCGGCTTTGCCTTTTTGCCCGGCTTTACCAGCGTCTCCCAGATATCGTTCTCACGGCGTTTCAGAAGAAGAATCTCGATGTGTGCATCCGTTCCCTCCTTGCTTCCGATCAGACGCGCCGGGATAACCTTTGTGTCATTGATCACCAGGCAATCGCCCGGATGAAGATAATTGACAATATCCTTAAACACCTTATGCTGCATCTCACCCGTCTTTTTATCCAGCACTAAAAGCCGGGAAGAAGAACGATCTTCCAGCGGATCCTGTGCAATTAACTCCTGCGGTAAATCATAATAAAAATCTTTTACATCCATTCTTTGTGCCTCTTTGTCTTTCTATATCTGTACTTTCACTTTATTAAATCTATCGGCTTTATATCTTATATGCTATCAACCATTTCTCTATACTCCGGAATATCCGCTTTTCAGCTTTCCATACCTTAAAAACTTTATTTTTCCAGCCAGACGAATTCAATAAAGCATTTTAAGGATTTGACGCAGCCGGTTCTGACTCCTCCTGCATATAAGATGCGCCCTGTTTCATAAATTCCACGCGCTCTTTCAGCGCTTCATCCTGCTCCATCGCCGCATCCATTGCTTCATCCGTCTGCTTACTGAGAAGGCGCACATCCTCATTGACCGACAGCTCTTCAAAATACTGCGTCAGCTCTTCGGACATTTTCCCGTCATCGATCTGCCAGCTTCCGTCCTCCGCCCGGACCGCATAGATCCGCACCAGACTCGGTGCCGGTGTCTCCACGCCCGTATACAAAATCTCATAATACACATACGCTGCCATCTCGCCGTCCCTAAGCCCCGGCGTCGTATAACATTTCACATTCTGGTACCCGGAAATGTACTGCTTCTGTTCTTCAAATTCCTGACGGTAGTGTTCTTCCTCACTCGTATCCTGTGAGGTAAACAACTTCACAAACGTATCCATATCACAGTCGGAAACCGCCTGAAAATAAGTATTCATCAGCTCTGTGATCCCCGGCTCGCCATTCTCTGTCAGAATACATCCGCCAAAGTCCTGAATATATTCTTTCGTGTCCGGCTCAATCACCATTCCAGATCCGCCTGTATCCACCATTTCTGCCGGTAAGCCATCCTTTTTCCCCAGAATGTCTGTTATTTTCCCGGAAAACATCGCCACCGCGCCAATCAGAATCAATACAATCACCGCCGCAAGCAGCATCACATAGCGGCGCAGTTCCCAGTCCGTTCCGTTCTTCCGGCTGCGTCCCGGTTTCTTTTTCGGTTCTCCCACCCGACCGCCTCCTGACTTATTCGATTGTTAATATTATAGCGGTGATTTGGTTACTCGGCAAGCGGTATTTCCGAAAAAAAACTTGCAATTTTCTAAATATTATAGTATCATACAAGTAATGCGTCTGTAGCTCAGTGGATAGAGCGCCGGCCTCCGGAGCCTGAGGCGTAGGTTCGATTCCTATCAGACGCATTCTTAAAAAGCGACAGCGGAGATATCTCAGCCGTCGCTTTTTGTGTTATTCATGATAAAAGGAGGACTCTTTCCGTGGAACTCATACACGTTTCTGGAAATACAGACTGCCTGCTTGGCAAAACAGCCGTCGGCATCTACCGCATCGACGACACCCGCTGCATCCTGTTTGACAATGGTTACTCAAAGGAATATGACGAGCTGGTCGGCTCTCTGAAAGACGCCGGGCTGACCCCGGCGGGGCTGATCGTTTCCCACGCGCACATTGACCATCATGGAAACAGCAAACGCCTGCGCGAAGCCTTTCAGATTCCACTGGCTATGTCGCTTGGCGAAGCCGGGCTGATCGCCTCCCAGGCGGCGCTGGAACGGTATACCAATTATTTCGGGCGCTCCGAAGAGGAAAAGATTTCCATCGACACCGAGCAGCGCTGCCCGGTTGACTGTATCATCCAGCCGGAGGATACTTCCGTGACACTCTGCGGCGTAACCTTCCCGGTTCACCATCTGCCGGGACATTCCCTCGACCACATCGTCATCGGTACACCGGACGGCGTCTGCTTTGCCGGGGACGCGCTTTTAACCGAAAATGTCCTGCGTCACGTCAAGCTTCCATACTGCGACCACGTCGGTCTGGATCTGAAAAGCAAGGAAGCAATCACAAAACTGCCTTACCAGCACTGGATTTTATCGCACAAAGGTCCATTTGATGGCAATATCCGGGAACTGGCGGACAAAAATATGGATCTTGTCCGTCTGCGTCTCGCAGAGCTGGCAAAGCTTTTGCAGAAACCGATGACGCGTGATGAATTTTATCAGGAAAGCCGACGCCTGATCGGAATGCACATCGGTACCTACGACCAGCTCATCCGTCAGGAACGCCACCTGCGCCCATATCTGGAACAGCTGGTGATCGATGGGACGGCACGGCTGGAAGTAAAGAATGACACGATATATTTTTACTTGAATGAATAAACTCTTTCTGCATGAATTTTCACTCTCCTGTTGTTATCGTTTCCGAAAATACACACACGCCACCGCAAATCCCAAGATTCCCGCTCCCATCACGGCGAAGCGGGAATATGTTTTTAACAGCACCAGAATACGTTCCCACGATGCCCCCGCCACCGCGCCGGCTCCGATGAGCACCGTATTCCAGATAAGACTGCCCGCTGTTGTCAGAAGGAGAAACGGCAGCAGTTCCATCTTTGCCATCCCCGCCGGAATCGAGATCAGGCTTCGGATGATCGGAACGAACCGGCAAAAAAAGACGGCTGACCGTCCCGTTCTCTCCAGCCATCCGTCTGCATCTTTCACATCTTCCACTTCTACTCCCAGCCGTTTTCCCCATGCCCCGCCCAAAAATGCATAAAACTTCTGCACGGGAATATGCCGCCCCAGCTCATACAGAATCAGTGCCCCCAGCACCGAGCCCGCCGTCGCTGCCAGAACTGCCCCGGCTATGTTCATCCGTGTATATGTTGTCATAAATCCACCAAAGGTTAAAATCACTTCCGACGGGATCGGCGGAAACAAATTCTCAATTAGAATCAGGGCAAACATTCCCGCATATCCGTATGAACTTAAAAGTTCCAGCACTATATCACGCATGATATATCGCACTCCACGTTATTTCCACATATTCTATTTATTTTATGCGGAACGGAAAAAATCCAGGCATCTAATTTTCATTTTTCATGCCCGGATTTTAATTAAACCTAGAGAATCATCACATCCCCCACGGCCCCCGTATCCGAGAACTCTGTCCACTCGCACACATTGACCGCGTGATCGGCGATTCGCTCCAGGTACTTGGCAACCATCAGCACATCCACCGCCACATCGGATTTGTCTCCATCTTTTTTCAGAAATTCGATGACTTCCCGTTTGACACGCTCAAAAAAGGCATCAATCAGGTCATCTCTCTGCTCAAAGGTTTCTGCGGTTTCGGTATCGCGCTCGATGAAAGCGCGAATTGCATCTTTAACCATCGTTTTTACATTTGCCACCATCGCCGGAAGGTGTTTGCTCACAAGACCGTAATCCGCTGCCTCTAAGCGCAGGGACAGATCGGCAATATCCGCTGCCTGATCGCCCATCCGCTCCAGATCGGTCACTACTTTCAGTGCCGTCGAGATATGGCGCAGATCGCTGGCGACCGGCTGCTGCTTTAACATCAGCATCAGGCAGTGTGTCTCGATCTTTCGTTCCATATTGTCCACATCGCGGTCTCCCTTGATTATCTTGTCTGCCAATTCCGTATTATGTTCGCTGAGAGCCTGAAAGCTGCTGTCAATCGCATCCTGCACCATCTGGCTCATCGTGATTACTTCCTGATTCAGGTTCTTTAACTCCTGTAAAAATGTTTCTCTTGTCGCCATCCCGCGTCTCCTCCGTTTATGTTGTTTCCTGCCTGATTTTCTACCCATTCCAAATTTCCAACCATCCGGTTATCATCCAAACCGTCCGGTAATATAGTCTTCCGTCTTCTTCTCCCGCGGATGCGAGAACAGATCCGTTGTCGGTGCATACTCGACTACCTCTCCCACCAGGAAAAATGCCGTATAGTCCGCAATACGGGTCGCCTGCTGCATATTGTGGGTAACGATGACAACGGTATAATTCTTCTTAAGCTCGCCCATCAGATCCTCGATTTTCAGCGTGGAAATCGGGTCCAGTGCCGAGGTCGGCTCATCCATCAGGAGAATCTCCGGCTCAACCGCCAGCGCACGCGCGATGCAGAGACGCTGCTGCTGTCCGCCGGAAAGTCCCAGTGCAGAACGTTTCAGGCGATCCTTGACCTCATCCCACAGGGCCGCGCCGCGCAGACTCTTCTCCACAATCGCGTCCAGCTCTGCTTTTCCCTTAATGCCGTGAATCCGCGGTCCATACGCGATATTGTCATAAATACTCATCGGAAATGGGTTCGGCTGCTGAAATACCATGCCGACCTTCTTGCGAAGAAGCGTCGTATCAACCTTCGGATCATAGATATCCTCGCCGTCGATCAACACCTTTCCATTGATTGTTACATTCGGCACCAGATCGTTCATGCGGTTCAATGTTTTCAAATAAGTAGACTTACCGCAGCCGGACGGTCCGATAAACGCTGTGATCTGATTTTCATATATATCCAGATTGATATTTTTTAATGCATGATTGTTTCCATAGTACAGATTCAAATCCGACGTAGAAATTTTTGTCTCCATATCATTTCCTCATTTTTTACTTTATTTTAATTTTGTCACATCAAACCGGTTGGTCAAAAATCTCGTCAGCAGGTTGATTACCAGCACGATAATCAGAAGCACGACCGCGATTCCAAACGCCTGATCGTATTTTGCTTTCTGCATCGACAGGTAGAGCTGGATGGTCAGCGTGCCGCTCGACTCAAACAGTTTTCCAAACAGGTTTTTCGGAAGCTGGAAGCCGCTTCCGGCAGTAAACAGAAGCGCCGCCGACTCGCCCACGATACGGCCAATCGAAAGGATGACGCCGGTCAGAATACCCGGTGCCGCGCTCGGCAGCAGGATCGTCCGGATCATATACCATTTCGTTGCACCGATTCCCAGTGCGCCGCTGCGATAGCTGTCCGGAACGGTTTTGAGTGCTTCCTGTGTGTTCCGCGTAATCAGCGGAAGCACCATCAGGGTCAGCGTGAAGGATCCGGTCAGAACCGAATAGCCCAGCTTCAGCGTCATTCCGAAAAAGACCATACCGAACAAGCCAAAAATAATCGACGGAATACCGGACAGGATCTCGGTTGTAAATTCAATCGTCCGCACCAGTTTTCCCGGCTTTGCGTATTCGTTCAGATAAATGGCGGAGCCGATTCCGATCGGCGCTGCAATGATAAGGGTAATTACAATGATGTAAATCGTGTTGATGATATTTCCCAGAATACCAAAGGTGCCCTTGAGGGAGCTCTGCACCGTGGACAGAAGCTGCCAGGAAACCTGCGGCAGGCCGCGCACAAACACATACCCCATGATGCCAACTAACAGCGCGATCGCCACGCCAGCTGCCAGATAAATCAACACTTTTAAGATATTGTCCCCGATGCGGGTGCGCTTCTGGTAAATACTTTTCATACTATTATCGGTCATTTGCGCCGCCCTCCTTCACAAACATCCGGCTGAGCACCGTGTTGATAAACATGATAAATACGAACAGCACCAGACCGATGGTAAAGAGCACTTCCCGGTGAAGTCCCTCTGAATAAGACATTTCCGCCACGATCGCGGTTGTCAGGAAACGGACGGAGTTAAATGGAAGCGGCAGATTGACTGAACTTCCAGATACCAGGCTGATCGCCATTGCCTCCCCGATCGCACGTCCGCAGCCTAAAACCACCGCCGTGATGATGCCGGAGTGCGCCGCCGGAACGATTACTTTGAAAATCGTCTGGATATGCGTTGCACCGAGCGCCAGCGATGCGCTTTTTAAATGTTTCGGGACTGCCCTAAGCGACGCCTCGCTGATATTGATGACGGTCGGAAGAATCATGATTGCCAGAACCAGAACCGCCGATATCAGGTTCGCACCGCCGGTAAACTGATGCGTCGTGGAACCGGCAAAGATTTTCATTTCCAGCTTATACATCAGGGGATTTAAAATCAAAATTCCTAAGAGTCCGTAGATAACCGACGGAATACCTGCCAGAAGCTCAACTGCCGGGCGGACCATTGCCGCTACCTTCGGCGGTGCAACCTCTGCCAGAAAGATAGCGGTAAACAGCCCAATCGGAACACCGATCAGGATCGCCAGAAAGGTTCCGACGATGGAAGTTAAAATAACGTAGAGAATTCCGAAAGACGCCGGATTTCCAGTCGGCTTCCAGACGGTTCCAAATAAGATTTCCGGAACACCCACCTTAAAAAGTGCCGGGGTACCGCTGATAATCATGTATAAGGTAATTGAAAAAACTGCCACCACCGCCAGCAGGCCACAGGCGGTAAAAATAATTTCCGCTGCCCTCTCTACCGCTGATTTCGTGGCATGGCTTCCAAAAATGGTAAATTTCTTTTCGTGCATATGTCTCTCCTGTCTCGGATTGAACAGCGAGCCGCTTCCGGTCAAAGCAGAGTTTCCTTTCTGCGGCTTGACTGCAAGCGACTCGATATTATTTGAATCTATTCAATATTATATGTATTCGTGAATTACTGATTTTTCTATCCTTACCGGTTTTCACCGGTAATTTTATCCACATTCACAAATTCCGATGCAGTTTCTTACTTCGTAGTAATCAGGCCTACAGATTTAATCAGGTCATCGCCTTCTGCAGAGTATACATAGTCAAACAGAGCCTGTACCAGCTCGTTCTGCTCAGAAATTTCTCCCTTGGTTGCCATAACGAATGGACGGCTTAAGAAATAGCTGCCTGCCTTGATGTTCTCCTCCGTCGGCTCTACATCATCCAGTTTAACTGCCTTAACGGTATCATCGACTACATCCAGGGAAACGTATCCGATGGAACCCGGTGTAGATGCTACTTTTGCCATAACTGCACCGGTGGAATCCAGCTCGTTTGCATATTTGCAGGCATCTTCCAGACCCAGAAGCTCCTCAAATGCGCCTCTTGTACCGGAACCTGCTTCCCGTCCGACTACGACAATCGGCATATCGCTGCCGCCTACATCCTTCCAGTTTGTGATGCTTCCGTCGTAAATGCCGGTCAGGTCATCCTTGCTCAGACCATCTACTGCGTTGGACGGGTCAACGACAACGGCGATACCATCGATAGCTACGATATTTTCAACAGCACCTTTTGCTTTCTCATCATCCTTTAATGCTCTGGAAGAATCACCGACATCACACTGACCTGCCAGCACGGACTCGATACCTGCGGAAGAGCCGGTAAATTCAGCCTGTACAGTCACGTTCGGATATTTCTCCATGAACGTTTCTGCCAGTGCATTTGCAAATTTCTCCATCGAAGTGGAACCTGCCAGGGTGATAGAACCACTCAAATTTTTTGCATCTGCGCTGTTCTCGGTTGTATCTGCTGCTGCACCACTTTCAGCTGCGCTGCTGTCTGCGCTTGTGTCTGCTGCACTTGTATTTGTATTGCTGGAACCACATCCTACCATTCCAGTTGCCAGAACGGCTGCTCCTAATACTGCGATTGTTTTCTGAATATTTTTCTTCATAATAAAATCCCTCTTTCCTCTCTCTTTTTTCTCTCAGAGTTTTTTATCCTTGATTTCTTACAGTACGCAGTATAAAAGATTCCTGAATTTACAGAAATCATATTTTAGTATCGTTTATGTAAAATTTGGGTAATTTTTGTGGGAGTGAATGTAAGATATGGTTTCGGATTTGCTCTGTTTCTCTCCATGATCAGAACCGCCGCCGGACATCTCTTCAGACTTTGCTTGAAAGTCCGGGCAGAGATCGCCGGCGGCGTGATTCTGATTTTTATACTGAGTTTCATTCTGCTCTCAAACAAGGCAGGTGAATTTCCCCAGACATCCTACTTCAGAACAACCTTCTTAAAGTTTTTCTTACCTCTCTTGACAACCATTCCTTCGCCGGAAAGCTGATCCTTCGTAAAGACTGCCTTAACATCCTTTACCTGGTTTCCGTCTTCTTGCCTCGGAACGGGACGGAGCCAGACCGGATTTCTGCAGGATGGAGAGAATATCGATCTCATCACCGTTGAAATCATCCTCCGTCAGCTCGTAGGTCGGCATATTCGCTGCATTTCCGCTGGAAAACAGTGCTTTCGCTGCTGCCTGTGCCTTCTCAGCCTCTTCCTCGCCGTGTACCAGCTTGGTCAGCTCGTAAGCCAGGATCTCTTTTGCAGTATTTAACTGGCTGCCTTCCCATTTATCCATCTCATCGATCTGCTCAAGCGGCAGGAAGGTCAGCATACGCAGGCATTTTAATACGTCCGCGTCAGCGACGTTTCTCCAGTACTGGTAGAACTCGAACGGGGAGGTCTTGTTCGGATCCAGCCATACAGCGCCGGACTGGGTCTTGCCCATCTTCTTGCCCTCGGAGTTTAACAGCAGGGTGATGGTCATCGCGTGTGCGTCCTTGCCAAGCTTTCTGCGGATCAGCTCGGTACCGCCTAACATATTGCTCCACTGATCGTCGCCGCCGAACTGCA
>OLQY01002549.1_pt1 | contig 11233 bp, 10 predicted proteins | sample 1672851 | NCBI WGS metagenome assembly OLQY01 (sample SAMEA3136730, study PRJEB25190) | human gut metagenome | reverse complement strand
CTTATGCAGCATTGGACCGGGGAATTTTTGTAAACCGGGGATTTTTAAATGGACCTTATTGTCCAATTTACGGATGTGGAGTGGTGATCGTCGTAGCTGTTTTGACTCCGTTAAAGGATAATCTGCTGATATTATTTGTGGGTTCTTTGTTACTGACTTCCATTTTGGAATACATTACCGGATTTATTTTGGAAAAAGTGTTTCACAACAAGTGGTGGGATTACAGCAACAAGCCATTCAATCTGCATGGATATGTGTGTTTGAAATTTTCCATCTACTGGGGACTTGCATGTACATTCATTATGGATGTGATTCATCCGATCATCTACAAGGGCATCACCATGATCCCTCACATTCTGGGGGTTGTGCTGCTCAGCATTGTCATGGCGGTTTTTGCTGTTGACTGTGGTGTTACCGTTACTACAATTTTGAAGTTTAACAAGCGGCTGAAAGTAATGGATGAAATGGCTGCGAAAATACATAAACTATCTGATGAGATCGGCGAAAATATCTACGAGAATGTGACAACCGCAGTAGAAAGATCGGAGGAGTTCCAGGAAACACATGAGGAACTTCTTACAAAAATTTCAGACAAAAAAGAAAATATAAAAGAGATTCCAGCAAATGCGAAAGCAAGGATCGAAGAATCTGCTGAGTCAACAAGGATGAAACTGGCGGAAACAAAATCATCCACCAGAGAAAAAATAGTACTCTCTGCGGAGGAAAGAAAAGAAAGAATTGCAGAGTCTGCAGAAAATGCAAGAGAGAGAATTGCTGAATCGACCGAAGCAGCAAAAGAGAAAATTGCTGCATACAAAGAAAACAGAGAAGCAGCCCGACTTGCAAAACAGAAAGAAAAAGAAGAGCTCGAGAAAAAGTACAAAGAATTGTTTGCAGAGAAGAATTTTGGTTTCAAGCGTCTGATGAAGGCGTTCCCGGATATGACTTCCCGTGAACAGAATGAATCTCTGCAGAAGTATAAGAAATATTTTAATATTAGGAGAAATAAAAATGATCAGAACAGTTAATACAGATGATATCGTAAAAAATATAAAAGAAATGTGTATCGAGGCAAATCATTATCTTTCCAAAGATATGGATAAAGCCCTGAAAGATGCCACCGCTTCTGAAAAATCAGAACTTGGTAAAAAAATATTAAATCAGCTTCAGGAGAACTTGAAAATTGCAGATGAAGAGATGATCCCAATCTGTCAGGATACCGGAATGGCAGTTATTTTTCTGGAAGTCGGACAGGATGTTCATTTTGAGGGAATGGCAATCGAAGATGCGGTAAACGAAGGTGTCCGTCAGGGATATACGGAAGGGTATTTAAGAAAATCAGTCGTTAGTGATCCGATCATTCGCGAAAATACGAAAGATAATACCCCAGCGGTGATCCACTACAGCATTGTTCAGGGAGATAAAGTGATAATTACAATGGCTCCAAAAGGTTTCGGAAGTGAAAATATGAGCCGTGTGTTCATGCTAAAACCAGCTGATGGAATTGAAGGCGTAAAAAACGCAATTATTACAGCAGTGAAGGATGCAGGACCGAATGCCTGTCCGCCAATGGTTGTCGGAGTTGGTATTGGCGGTACTTTTGAAAAATGTGCGATTTTAGCAAAAAAGGCGTTGACCAGACCGGTGGGCGAACATTCTGCTATCCCATACGTGAAAGAGTTAGAGGAAGAAATGTTAGAAAAAATCAATCGGCTTGGAATCGGACCGGGTGGACTTGGCGGAACAACCACTGCTCTCGCAGTGAATGTGAATACTTACGCGACACATATTGCAGGACTTCCGGTGGCAGTCAATATCTGCTGTCATGTGAACCGGCATGTGGTGAGGGAAGTGTAAGAAAAAACATATCACTACAAATGTAGTTTTTTGAATTTTACAGTCATAAATGAAGAAAATATAAATTTAGAAATGGGAGCGCAGAATATGGACAAGCATATTACAACACCGATCACCGGGGAAGTGACAAAAAATTTAAGGTCCGGTGATTACGTTTACATAACAGGAACCATTTATGTGGCAAGAGATGCTGCACACAAAAGAATGATCGAGGCATTGGAGCGTGGCGAAGAACTCCCGATCGACATCAAAGATTCCACAATCTATTACATGGGACCATCCCCGGCAAGAGAGGGACGTCCAATAGGTTCTGCAGGACCGACAACTGCAACCAGAATGGATAAATATGCGCCAACTCTTTTAGATCTCGGAGAAAAGGCGATGATCGGAAAAGGAAAACGTTCGAAAGAAGTCATTGACGCGATTGTCAGAAACCATGCAGTTTACTTTGCAGCAGTCGGCGGAGCAGGGGCGCTTTTATCCAAATGTATCACAAAATCTGAGATCGTATGTTATGAAGATCTTGGAGCTGAGGCAATCCGTAAGCTTCAAGTGAAAGATTTTCCGGTGATCGTTGTCATTGACAGTGAGGGAAACAATCTGTATGAGACAGCAATCAAAAAATATTGCACGTTGGAGTAAAATGAGAACAAAAGAATAAAAAAATTGGAAGAAAATATAGCATTTCAAGTCACTGGATATGTGGATGGAAAAAGCAAAGGAATTCTGCGGTGCAGTAGAGGTTATGTACGAGAAATAACATTTGAAGCGTAATTTTTTATCATTTTTGGAGGTGTGTTCATGCAGACAGATCCATTTAAAGAATATCTAAAACAGCAGGAGCCAGATAAAAAGTATAAAGGTTATGCATGGCAGACTGCGATTGGATTGCAGGCAGTCGATGGATTGAAGCCGTCCGAATATCTCGTTGATGCAGCAATTCAGAATATTGAAGGTAAAATTACGCTGGATGAAGTAAAAAATTTATTAGATTCTTACTATGAAGAAAAACCACAGAAAAATCATGACAGGACAGAAGAGGCTGATAAAGTTTCCATACGCATTGCGAAAATACTTTCGGAACATGCATTTTCTTTTACACCAAATGAGTATATCTCAATTCACAGAAAATTATTTACCGGAATATATAACCACGCAGGAAAAATCCGTGATTATAATATTACAAAAAAAGAATGGGTGCTGAATGGAGCAACTGTTATTTACGGAAGTGCTTCTGAACTAAGGAAAACGTTAGAATATGATTTTATGAAAGAGAAACATTATAGTTACAAAGGATTATCCATGGATGAAATCATTCACCATCTGGCAGTATTTGTTGCAAATTTATGGCAGATCCATATATTTGGAGAAGGAAATACAAGAACGACAGCCGTATTTTTTATCAAGTATCTTCGAACACTTGGATTTGATGCAACGAATGATATATTTGCGGAAAATGCATGGTATTTCAGAAATGCATTGGTTCGGGCAAATTATAATGATCTGAAACATGAGATTCATGAAACAACAGAGTATCTGGAACTGTTTTTGCGAAATCTGTTGTTGGATGAAAAAAATTTATTACAGAATCGTCTTATGCATGTTGATTATAAGGAAATGCTTGTGAGAGAGCCAAAAATAGAATATAAAACATCAGAAGCGAACATTGAAAATAGAAAAGTGAACATTCAACTGGAAAAAGTGAATATTGGAATGTTTGGAGAGAAAATTTCCGGTATTTCAAAGAAAACAATACAGCATATGGAACAACTGTGTGATTCCTTTGATAAAAATGAAATATTTGGAAGAAGCAGGGTTGAAGAGGTAACCGGGTTAAAAAATACAAGAGCATCATTGTTCTTAAAAGAACTACTCGAGAGAAATATCATCCAAAAAGTAACCGGACATGGAAAAGGAAAATACACATTTTTTATAAAGGAATAGTGAAATCAGGGGGAGTAGAGGTTATGGGAACAGTGGTAGTACGTAATTCTGTGGCAAAGAGAGTGATTGTCACACTCATGCCAGCAATCAGTTTTTTGTGTATGTTTGGTTTGGCGGCAATCAGTGTGAACTTTCTGGAATATGGATCAACAGCAGATAGAATTGTGGGATATATCGGAGTGTCCTGTATCATTCCGATGATAGTTTCAATACCGTTTATTTTTAAAGTAAACAGGGAGAAAACCGTATTAGATATCAATACTTTCTATGTAACGCCATTTGTAGGAAGAACAAAAAATATCCCGGTTCAGGATGTAAAAGTATGCACCATTGGACGAAGAAAACAGATCCGATTATTCGATGAAAAATCAAATCTGATCTGTAAATATAAAAGTACTCAGGATAAAGAGCAGATCATTTTAAAAACGTTGCAAAAAGCAGGAACTTGTACATTTACATTTTCCGTCAGAAACGGAAAACAGGTTGTCGTAAAAGGTAGTGACAGAATTTTTACCGATTATCTTGCAACGGGAGAAGTTTCCAAGACAATCAATAGCTATAAATCGTTATACTACGTGCCACAGACCTCCTCTGTATCGGACAAAAAGCAGGAGCAGGACAGTCAGTTTGACCAGAATATAAAAAAGCAGATTGAAAAAAACAGAAAAATATTCCAGATAGCACAGATTGTGAGCCTGATTATTTTTTTAAGAGGAATGTTTATGCTGGCTTTTAACACTCCTGGTGGAACAAGTGGCAAATTGGCGGTCATTTTCTTTTTCGGTGGAGTTATTGGAATGTTACTGAGTAAATATCTTTGCCGCAGAAAAGAATTTGAAATCACAAAGCCGACGTTCTATCGTGTGGAAGGGACTGCTGTCAATGAAAAAGATTTTGCATTCAGATCTTCCGATTCGGATCGTCACCTGATTTATGAATTTCAGGATAAATATGGAGTGAAACATCAGCGGCCATCGGACAAAGTAAACGCTTCGGACACTGCATGGGGATTGGGTGTTGGCGAAAAGAAAATCTTATGGTACAGTCCGTTTGTTCCATACTTACTGGATCAGGAGCCGTTAGAGTTTAAAATGTTCATGGATAGACGAAGACTTACCCCGGGTGAATGGATCAAACGGCATCCTATCCTGACCGTGGGTTGTATCGCTTTCATTGTATGGATTGGTTTTCGTGGATATAAGTTTGGAAAAGCGCAGATTTTTATTTACACACATGACGGAAGAAACTTAAAAACAGAGTGGACAGCGCGTGATGCTGTCACAGATGAACAGACAAATACAGCGGTGGAGGCTGCAGGAATGGAGCGGGAAGAACTGGAAAAATGGTTGAAACAGTCCTTCTATCCATATTTTTATGTGAACAGTACCAGCTTTGGAGAGTTTGATGCATTTGATGTGGAAAATTATGCGGACGTCATGGGAGAGGATAAGGTGGAAGCTATCCGGGAAAATATCTCCGATTATTGGGGAATTCATGACAGAAAAAGCCTTATGAAAACAACCGATTCCCTGTTACAAAAAGGCGATAAATATACTTATGCACAGACTTTGGAAAAATTAGGGGAAGAGGCGCTGACATTACCGGAGGACAGTATCTATTATACATACAAATTGTATGCCCCAGATGAAATGTGCAAATATCTGGGAACTTATTACGCATACAATAACATTGGGGATGCAGGAGTGGATGCATGGGACTATTGCAGATGCATCCGGTTATTTGCATTTGGCTATATATGTGGTTATATTTCGTATGACGAATATCTGATTCATGCCGCACCGCTTGCAGTCTATCTGCAGAATGAATATGATTCCTGGGAAACAATGTATGAGAGTTATTACTACGGTTATCTTATTTTTGCAGGAAGAAATAAAAACTCAAGCAGCAGCGTCATCTATAGTGACTATAGATATTACGAGATCATGGCAGATAAGACAGAGATTCCGTTTCGGACAGAAGAGAGATAATCTCACAACGGGAATACAGGAGTATTATTATGAAAATCGGTATTATATCAGACATACACAGCAACATTTACGCTTTTAAGGCATGCACAGAGTATATGGAAAAACAGAAATGTGACGAGTACTTCTTTCTCGGAGATTATATTTCCGATACACCTTACACAAGAGAAACCATGGATTATCTGTATGAATTTATGGAAAACCATACCTGTTATCTGTTAAGGGGCAATCGTGAGGAGTACATGCTCACACAGCAGGAAGCCAGAAAAAAGAAATGCACAGAGCAGATGTGGATAAGTAACTCAGCAAGTGGAAACCTACTCTACACTTACGGGCAGCTTGTGGATAAAGATTTTGATTTTTTTCGGACTCTTCCAATTACATTTATTTATGAGAAAGCAGGTTATCCGTCCATTACCTGTTGTCACGGATCACCGGCGAGCAGCAGGGAACTTTTGCAGTTGAATGAGGATCCGGTAAAACAATGGTTAGAAAAGATTGACACTGATTACATGATCTGTGCTCATACGCATTATCCGGGAGAGATGACATACAAAAACAAACATTACTTTAATTCAGGCAGTGTTGGAATATCCATTGATGATGCCGGATATGCACAGTGCATGTTGTTAGAGTCCGGTGTGGAAAATGGAACAACAATATGGAAACCCCAATTTCTGAAAGTACCTTATGACAATCAGAAAGTTGCACAGGATATGATCACCGGCGGCCTGCTTTCCATAGCACCGTGGTTTGTGAACAGCAACATTCTGACAATCCTTACCGGAATCGACTGTTCAGCCAAAATGGTTGAGTTGGCAGAAAAACTTGCGTTAGAGGACAATGCTCAGACAAAGTGGCCGCACATTGATGAAAAATATTTTGAAGAGGCAGCCGCATATTATAAAATTCCGGATTACCGTGCCAGAAACAATGAAAAGGAACGTTAGAAAAAAGATAACATTTGCAGAACAAACACCATTAGATATAAATCCGGAAAAAAACAGGAGATGATGAAAATGAATATAAGAACTGCAACATTACAAGACATCGACCAGATTGCGGCAGTAGAAAAAGAGTGTTTTCCGGCAGCAGAGGCGGCAACAAAAGAGGAATTTGAGCAGAGACTTTCACATTATGCAGATCATTTCTGGCTGATGTTTGAGGATGACACATTAATCGCATTTGTTGATGGTATGGTGACAGATCAGGCAGATCTGACAGATGAAATGTATGAGAATGCATCCATGCATCATGAGGATGGAGCATGGCAGATGATATTTGGTGTAAATACGCTCCCGGCATACCGGAACCACGGTTATGCAGGAGAACTTTTAAAAAGAGCGGTTGCAGATGCAAAAGACCAGGGAAGAAAAGGTCTTGTCCTTACGTGCAAAGACCGGCTGGTGCATTACTATGCAAAATTTGGTTTTGAAAATGAAGGAGTTTCAGAATCTGTGCATGGAAATATCGTGTGGAATCAGATGAGACTGAAGTTTTAAAGTTCAAGTTGAGTTCATGTAGATATCAGGAAAGACAGCAGGAGCGGATCAGTATGTTTTGGGAAAAGAAAACAAAAATAAGAAAACATATCATTTTTTATGGCAGAGTTCAGGGAGTAGGGTTCCGTTATTATGCAGTACAGAAAGCAAACCAGCTCGGACTGACCGGCTGGGTGAAAAACCTATATGACGGCAGCGTGGAAATGGAAGTAGAAGGCGAGGAACCGCTGATCGACCAGCTGATTATTTTTTTGCAAAATCGTACCTACGTCTGGATTGAAAATATGGATGCAAAAAGCATCCCACTGGAACATGATAACGGATTTTACGAGAGATAAAAGAAGATATAATATGCAGATGGCAGTTATGCGGATGCATGTTTGATGATAAAAAATTGAAAGAAAGTAAGGAGTGTGACAGCTATGCCATGTACAACAATTTTAGTAGGAAAAAAAGCAAGTTATGATGGATCAACCATAATCGCAAGAAATGATGATTCAGGATCCGGGCATTATACTTCAAAAAAACTTGCAGTGATCAACCCGGAAGAACAGCCGAAAATCTATAAATCGGTCATTTCGCATGTCGAAATCGAGCTTCCGGAAAATCCGATGCGTTATACCGCAATGCCAAATGCAGAAGAGGGCGAAGGTATCTGGGCAGCCTGCGGAGTGAATGAAGCACATGTCGGAATGACAGCAACCGAAACGATCACATCCAATCCAAGAGTTCTCGGAGCTGATCCGCTTGTAAGATATCAGCCTGCAAAAGACGGAAAAGAAGAAATTCCTGGAGGAATCGGGGAAGAGGATATTGTATACATTGTACTTCCATACATACATAGTGCAAGGGAAGGTGTCAAACGTCTTGGCAGCCTGTTAGAACAGTATGGTACTTATGAAATGAATGGAATTGCATTCCAGGATGCAGATGAAATCTGGTGGCTTGAGACAATTGGCGGACATCACTGGATCGCACGCAAAGTACCGGATGATGTTTATGTCATGATGCCAAATCAGTTTGGAATGGATCAGTTCGATCTTGAGGATGCACTTTCAAACCAGAAAGAATATATGTGTTCCGCCGATCTGAAGGAGTTTGTTGAAAAATATCATTTGAACCTTTCACAGGATGGAACATTTAATCCAAGAGATATTTTTGGCAGTCATGATGATTCTGATCATGTATACAATACACCGAGAGCATGGTATATGGCACGCTGCCTGAATCCGAGTACAATGAACTGGGATGGACCGGACGCGGACTTTACACCACTTTCTGATGATATCCCTTGGTGCATGGTTCCGGAGAAAAAGGTGACGATCGAAGATGTGAAATACGTTCTTTCTTCTCATTTTCAGGGAACACCGTATGATCCGTATGCATCTTATGGAGATAAATCTATGAAAGGTGCATATCGTGCAATTGGTGTAAACCGGACAGATTTCCTGGGAATCATACAGATGAGACCGGATGCAGGAGAAGACAGCCGGGCAATCGAATGGGTAGCATTTGCTTCGAACGTATTTAATACAGCCGTACCGTTCTACACAGATGTAGAGAAAGTACCGGAGTATTTTTCCAATACGACCGGAGATGCTTCAACAGATAATTTTTACTGGGCAAGCAGGATGATCGCAGCCATGGCAGATGCTTCTTATAGTAAATCCATTTTCCATATTGAACGTTATCAGGAAAGAGTCATGTCAAAAGGACATGAATATATCAACCAATATGATGAACTTCTTGCGAAGGAAAGCAACGCAGAAAAACGCATGCAGCTTCGTCAGGAGGCAAATGAAAAAATCGCTGACATGGTAAAAAAAGAAACGCAGGATACATTGAATAAAGTATTGTATGAGCTGAGCAATCAGATGAAAAATGCATACTCCAGATCAGACGCATAAGGAATGATTATATTTGTTGGAGAGAGTGGTAGTTCTTCGGGTAAGTATCAGGTTGGTGCATATCAAGATATAAAAGGTGTGGAAGGTTTGGATGCTCATCATGTAGGACAAAAAGCATTGATGAAAAAGGTGGTTGCAGATTATGATGAGTTAACGGCACCTGCAATTAATGTTCCGAAACTGGGACATACAAAGAGACATCCAGAAAGGGGATTGTATCAAGGAGTACAAAGGGGATAACTAATGCAAGACAATTACTTGCAAGAGATTTATTTGAATTAAAGAGGGTATATCCTGACATACCTAATTCTGCACTGAAGGAATTAATAGATATGAATAAGAAAATGTATCCAGAAATGAGGAAATAGTAATTATGAATGAAAAATTTGTTGAAAAGATTTACAAAACAATAGTTGAAGACGGAGTCGGTGAATATAAAAATTTGCTTGATAACACAGCTCTAAAAAATGCTACAGACAAATATTGGATAAATGCATTAGAGTTGTATGAGAAATTGACTTCTGAAGAAAAAGAAAAAATGTTAAAATTTGCTGAACTTATTATGATTGATACAATTTCAAGTGTTTTTGGTATATTAGATGGTTCAAGTACCTTGTCTGGTGGAGATTTTGAATTTGAAGTTAGGATTAATGGTATTAGTACGGAAGATGAATTACAGGATACATTCCTTGAATTCGTAGAAGAAAATAATAATTAAAATCATCAATGTATCGAGCTTAATAATTTTGTAACATTTCTCTTGACGATCTCAAAGCCTCCATGTTACAATGGCACGCACAAGTGGGTGTAAGGGGGATGAAAAGTTCTCGTAATACCTAAACAAAAAACAGAATCGGGAATGATCTATTGACGATAACCGTCATGGAACATTCTCGATTTTTCTGTCATATGGCAATTCCGATAAAACTGTCCCGAAGCATAACATATTTTGGAACAGCAGAGAAAGTTATGCCATACCACATTTCTCCCAACGGCTTTGCCGGTGGGTGTTTCTCGGCTTATGCCGTCCTCTGGCGGCATAAGCCCTTTAACCTGCACTATTTTCGACCCTAATATTTTTCTTATTTTCTAAAAGTATCTTCTTTCACATTTCCCCAACAAGCCCTAAAAAGTCTATCATGGGTAACTCTCGACTTCGCTCTTAAAATCGCACACAGGGGCAACACAGGCTCTCACAGGGGTAAGAGAAAGTTGTTTTGTCTGTCTAAAAATTGAATTTGTGCATTATTACCGTTTTTCTTCTGTTTTTGGTCTATGGCATAAAGCCAATTCAGCCGCCAAATCGTCAAATTTCCCTCCAATTTTTCAAAAACAAAAATTTTGACTTGCAACCTTTTCTGTTCAGAGTTAACATCACACACCACAAAAGCAATTCGTAAGTCTTTTGTGACTCCTGCGTTCTGCAGGAAATATCCATCTTTATGAAAGTCAGCGGTATTTCTTTTGAAATACTTTGTGCCTGACCAGAAGTAGTTAGACTTTACCACTCTTGCCGACCCAGTTGCAGAAGCGTAATTCTGGGACACTGGCTTAACAGTTGAGATTGCCACTATTTTGCCAAACATTGAGATTGGAGTTGATTTTATGGTTAAAGAAAATTTTATTTATGTGGGTATCGACTTGCATAAGGAAACCCACACAGCAGTTATGATTGACTGCTACAACAACAAACTGGGAGAGATTACTTTTCCCAACAGACCAGCCGATTTTCCTAAGCTGGTAACAAAGGTTAAAAAATGTAATACTGATGCAAAAGAAGTAGTCTATGGTCTGGAGAATGCTTATGGTTACGGCAGACCTTTAGCGGTGTGGCTGATTGATAAGGGGTATTTTGTAAAGGATGTAAATACCGCTATCTCACATCGACAGGCAAAGCACCGGGGTGCCATGTATCGCAAAAGTGACAGTGATGATGCGGAAGCCATTGCACTTGCAACATTAAACATGCTGGATAAACTTCCAGACGCCTGCCCCAACGATGCGTATTGGTCACTTGGTCAGTTGGTGCACCGCAGGG
>OLQY01002548.1_pt1 | contig 11239 bp, 8 predicted proteins | sample 1672851 | NCBI WGS metagenome assembly OLQY01 (sample SAMEA3136730, study PRJEB25190) | human gut metagenome | reverse complement strand
CCTATCAAGCGGAGTGTAGTAAAAATCTATTTACTATCATTATGAGTTTAAAAACGTAGACAGTAAAGCTACCCAAGATTTAAGCGCTTACGAAATATCTATTTTTAATGCACATTCAGCAATCTGTAAATACAGTATGCTACCTTTATTTCATCAACACAGATAATCTATCCTTGAAATATTCCGGATACGAATCAAGACAACTAAAGATTTCTTCACTATGAGCTTTCAACATATTAAGTATCTTATCCGTTCCAATATTCGCATCAGATAAAATTTGAGCTAATTCTATAGCTAATAGACGATCATTAAAAACACTCTCACAAATAGAAATTGCTGTCATATTGGGAACGCCATATTTTACTTTCTTTTGTAACAATGTCAAGATGTTCCTTTGATCAACTTGCTCCTCATTTTCTCCGTCAACTTCTATCAGATCACAGATATTGCCGATAAGAAAATTCATTTCATATGAGATTCTTTTATTACATAATGATTCTACTTCTGCAATTCCAATAGTTTCTTTGTTGTTAATTTCCATTGGAGTCTGTCCATCAATCCATTTTTTACAAATGCTTTGTATATGCTCTTGGTATCTAAAGTCTCCACAGATTTGCAGATACAATTCTGTAATAACGTATAATAGTTCTGTTTCTGTATATATCTTCTCTGTAAGTTCATTCTGAACAATCCATTCCTCTATTAGAGAAGACAAACCTATTCCTGACATTGCATTAGAATATCTGCTCAATTTTTCAACAGAATATTGTTGAATATTCTCTTCTATCTTCTGAAAAACTTTAATCAGTAATTCTTTCTCTTTTTCTGTTGCCATAGCATACGCCAATGTATTTGTACAAATATCCACAGCACTTTTCTTACTATCATTGACCAATGTTTCTGCGGAACGTACTAAACACAAATAATTTTCTATATTTGATATAATATCCTGACGCAATAATATTTCCTGCACAATCAGATTTTGTGTTCTTTTGGGATTGACTTTTAAGTATGCTTTTTCTAACTTCTTTGCGTAATCAAGCAAGAAATCTCTTTCGTCAAGGTGATCTATCACTATATCAATAAATTTCTCACCACTTACGGTCACATCATAATCTATGTTAAAATCCTGGACTAACGAAAGAATAGAACTGCCACAAGGTTCTGTCAATTTTGTATCAAATAGCTTCACACAATCATTCCATAAATATCTTCCACCATTTTTCCAGTTGGTACGGTTGTCGTATATTTTGCAATCCGTAATAATAATACTTCCTTCTGTGTATATACCTGCTCGTGCTGTTCTACCCATCAAGTTTTGAAAATCTCGAGCTTTTACTAATTTCAATCCGTTTCGAATGCTGGTGACCAATAAATATTTTATCGGGATATTCACCCCCTGTGCAAGCGTCGATGTACACACTACGCAAGAAACATATTTATTCTTCAATGCATGTTCAACAACAAGCTTAACTCCATTTTGAAGATTAGATGAATGAGGCAAAACCCCCAATTCTGCTGCTTTCGTATAATAGTGCTCTGAACCATAATAGCTTTCTATAAATCCCTTGATTTTGGAAAGCTCTGCTTGATTTGTATTATCTTTTAATGCTTTCAAATCATAGTTTCGCTTATCCAAATTTATAATTCTTTCAAATACCGTTTTCATTGAACGTTGCTGCCCAAGATAGATAGCAACACCGCCGTTATGACACAACTTTATTGTTGTGAATTGTTTTTCCCGGATCTGTTCTTCAATTTATATCTCGGAACAGAATACTGATGAACAAACTCTAATAAATCGGAAATTAAAATTTCTGTTATGTCTGCAGAACGTACCGTAGCTCCCAATTCTTCTCCTTTTTGTGGAATTACATAATCATGCAAATACTGTTCAACAGTCATTGCATTGTCATCTGCGTCTTCTTTAAGTTCAGTATCTTCTATGTAATTTCTTCGAATGTGCAATGCCCAGTCATCAAGAATACTTTCATCATCTTTATAATCAATTTTATAGCATTTTAACGGTATGTCATCTTTAATTACAATACCAGTTTCTTCAACTATCCAATCGATGTATTGTGGCTTTTCCATGTAGTATTCCTTTCCTAACTTTTAACCTTTATACATCCTTCAACAACATCCGGATTATTCTTAGATGTGATTTTATATGGTATCTCATCAATCTCATTTTTCACAAAAAGGATTGTCGGGAAAGCAACAGTTGTATTATGTTTTATATAATCTACTTTAAGCTTTACAATATACTTATCTTCACTTGAATAGAATCCATAACAAAACACATCTTTTATCTCATCAGTGAAATCATCACTATAATCCGGAACATATCCAGGCAAACCATATGGACGTGCTCCATACGAAGTTCTTCCATTTTGCTCTGATTCTGAATATTCAATATATTCAGATGTGCCTTCAATTCCGAACAAAATACTCATATCACAATCTGTAAGCAAATATCCTATCTCTGCATTATTAAACTTAGGGAATTCACCTAATGTAAGCAAGGATTCTTTTGGAACTTCAAACATAATTTCAGCATCTTCGTCAATGGCCTTACCACAATTCTGAATTGCTAATTTAATACAATTCATTCCAGAAAACGCTTTCTCAACCGGAGCCCATTCCAAAGCTTTAGAAATAGTTTCATGCAATCTTTTGATTTTCCAATATTTCTGCTTTTCTTCGGATGTTCCATTCAACTTAGGACCACTGAGTAGATTTGATGTTAAAGTATCTTGGTTTAAATTTCCAAGTTCAAAAAAGGAATCGGACAACTTACGCTCCAGCTGTTCAGCCACAGCAGTAATAAACTCTTTTTCATCTTCATCTATGTCAACAGGGCTTGTAAATCCAGCAAAAAAAGTATTAGCTGTAACAGATCTACCACCTACATTCATATCAGAAATCTCCTGATACATATTCTTAATCGAAGTAATGTATTCTTTCATGGTAATCTCTGCATTTAACACGAATGGGCATACCACCGCTTCTTCAGTCAATCTTCCAGTTTCGTCAATACCTAATAACTTTAACTCAGAACGATATTCATTGGCTGTTTCACTTACCCTCTTTTCTGTCAAAAAATGCATGGAAAGATGGGCAAAAAACATCTTTTTAAATTCTTCGTCGGATGAATAAGTGAAATATATTCCTTTGTCTTTATATTTGTCACGGAATGCTTGTATTTTCTCATAGCCGTCACCATTTATTTTTGATGGTGGGATAGGCTTATCCGAAAAATACATAAACACTTGTTTTCCAGATTGAAGCATAATTTCAATTTCTTCTTCTGTTCCAGAACCATACTCATCAGTAGGTGAGCCAAATCTTGTCCAGAAAATCGCAACTGCTGCATCACATTTATTTACAAACTGCTCGTTAAGTAATGCCTGTGGTTTTCCTCCAGACTGAGCATAAGAACTTTTACTCCAATGGCGAGTTTTTATTGTGATTCCTAAAGTTTCAGCATATAATTCATTAAACTCATCTACTGCAGATTCAATCAATGTAACTTCTTCCTTAATATCACCTGGACAAGAAATCAAAAGGTTATATAATGTCACATTTTGAGCCATTGATTACACCTCCCAAACAGTTTCATCCCCACAAATGTTACGAATTTTAAGTCGGAGAGGTTTCTTTTTGCTGCGTATGTAACCATCCCAGAACTCCTTGGTTTTATTGCCGTCTACGATAACATAGCCATTTTTATCAATCTTGATTTCACTATCAGAATGCCACTCACCACCGTTCGCAGTGCAATCCAGGCTAAGGAATTCAATAAGTTCCAAGCCTTCTTCACTGATTTCAATCGATTTATACGGTTTCTTCGCAGAAGAATTAAGGAATGCTTTCTGATTGAATTCTGTAATTTTAGACAACACACGATCACTCATAAATTTATCAATAGCAACAGCATATCCGCCTGCAATTTCTTCTGCATGGAATTCTGCATAATCACCAATGACAACATCATCAAGAATTGATTTAAGATCACGCAATTCAATTTCTACAGTCGTACTGTCATCTTCTTTGATGAAATTCATAATCTCCACTTCATCAGTAATGTCGATATAGTAAACAATAACCTTTTTAATGTCATTATCCAATTCTGGAATCGCCTGATGAATAATACGGTTCATGGTCACTTTATCAAGAAGTTTGGATGCGCTGTCCATTAAATTTGGCACGTAAGCAGGAATTGTACCAAGCTTGCTATCAGAGATAGCACCTTCCCAGAAAGAATCCAGAGAATCTTCATTTTTCAAGCCAGGAATCAAAAATTTAATTTTATCCATTGTCTGAACCGGATTACGATAAAGTTGAACTCCATCTTTAATTTCCAGCACATCGAATTCAGCCCCATCTGCGACAAGACGATCACGGGTTGTCTGAACAGAATTCAATCCAATATCACAATGAATAAATTTTCTGGCCAGTTTGTTTGCCACTGCTGCAGTAACACCACTACCTCCAAAAAAATCTGCAACTATCATATTTTCATTTGATGAAGATGTGATAATTCTATTCAATAGTGCTTCTGGTTTTTGCGTAGAATAATTTGCCGACTCAGCAGATCGACCTGCAACATACGCAATATCTGACCAATTATCATTTAAAGGAACTCCCGGAAGTTCGTCCATAAACACAATGCGGCAACGTTTGATAGGCTTTCCATTTTTTCCAAGTCTTACACGGCCATGGCTATTGGGAACTTCTGTTTGAGGGGCATTCCACAATTCTTCAAATTTTTCTGGCGTTGTTCTCCAACGTGCAACTGTGCCATGAAAATCGTAAGCTGCCATTTTATTCTGTGGATCAAGCATATTTTCAAATTTATAGTATCGTCCAGAAGGTGCTTTTGTCCATTCATCAGCAATGTACTCTTCTGTATAAGGTGTGTATTGTATATTAAATGGATACTCTTCTGAACGAGAATAGAAAAATATACTGTCTTTAACTCTACTATAATTTTGCTTACTATCATTATGTGAAGCTGTCCTTACCCAAGTAATTTCATTTCTAAAATTATCTTCACCAAACACTTCATCGAGAAGAATCTTAACATAATGCCCAATATGCCAATCAATATGTACATATATGGACGCATTTTCACTCATTACCGATTTAATCGCCATAAGATTTTCGTACATCCAGTTCAGATATTTTTCTTTATCCCATACATCACCATACATCTTTTCTTCAAAAGCTTTCAATTCATCTACATCCAGCTCTTGTTCAGCCTGTGCAATAACTTCTGCTACTTTCGGATTTCGACGAATATATACTTTCTTTGCGTAATCGGCACCACTTGCAAATGGTGGGTCAATGTAAACAAGGTCAACTTGAATGCCTTGCTCTTTAAGATAAGCACAGGCAGAAACACATTCTCCACGAATAACCATATTACCATCGGAGTTTTCGCCCACAGTTTCCTGTTTTTCCATTTCATATAAAGGCATGCCACGTTGCAATGTCATAGAAACATCGTCAGCGCCTTTGTATCTCAATATTCTATTAAAATTACCAAGCACAGCCTGTCCTTCCACCGGCTCCGGTATAAACGGTACATATTTAATTGGCATTATTTGATTCCTCCATTTTTCATATAACTTACAAATTGTTCAAAAGAAATTGCCATACTATATGATGTTATAAATTCTTGTGCCAATTTTGCTTTTTGTATGTCATCCAACTCGTCTAATGCCTTAATAAAATCAAGCAATTTATTTTTTGCATTAGTATATTTATCATCAAACTCTATGCCTACAGTAGGTCTAATTCCATTCATTACGCTTTCTCCTTAAAAAACTCACAGATTTTTTGATGTGTCTGTGTCAATCTATCTTTCTCTGGCATCGTATCTTCCAAATACAGGTAATCAAAACGTTCATAACCATACGCAGCATTATTCTGTTTTGAAAACTCTGTTTCCATAAAATTCTTCTTATCTTTAAAGACTGGATCTTTGGCATAAATCTGCCCCTTGGTTTCCACTACAATAACCTTATGGATAACGCCATCTTTTCGTTTAATGATAAGGAAGTCCGGTGTGTAAATACCAATGTAATTCCATTTTCCACTGGTTTTCTTATAGCACTTGATCTTAAACTCCGTCATAGCACGGTCGCCATTGTAATACACTTCCAGACCTAATTCTTCGATAATATCAAAGGACAATACTTCTCTTAAAAATGTTTGTTCAAAACCACTGTCTGTACGATATGGCAAGTAGTGGAACGAACGATTCTTATTTGGGTGAGATGATACACGCTGTTGCAATTCCAAAACGATTCTATCGTTTCCAGTTTCTATAGTCTTGCTGTTGTCTGCAGAAGAAAATTCTTTAAGCGAAATATGGTGCTGCCGCTCAAGCTGCATATTTAATTTTTCGGCATTGCTTTCATTCAAATATATCAGCGCCGTTTCCTGACCATTTTTAATCACCTGACGCAAGCATCGACAAGATGTCTGTAATACCATATTGGTTGGGCAGTCTCCTTCTTGAGAAAGAATAATACCTGTAAGACTTCGACAGTCCCAACCTTCTTTACCAATCTGCACAAGCAAAACAATACGAATTTCAGAAATAGATTTATCCAAGATATCAAACTGCATCTGACTATCAGCCGACATCTTATACTGTTTATTTCCTTTGTGGAATTTAAGTATAACATCAGTACCAAGGCCATATTCAGCTACAATACGGGATACCTGTGGATATACTGTTTCTTCTAATTTTTCGATAGTACCGCAATAAATACCCAATTTAGCTGTTAAACCATCTGCATAAACAGTGTCTTTATAAGTATCAAGAAATTCTCTGACACCCTTTTCAATAATAAGGCTGCTATCTGCAATATCTGCAATTTTTACAACTGGACGTTTTAAGAAATTTCCTACACCGTCTATAAGTGGATAGTAATACACAATATTTGTGATTTCAGCTGTACCAATGGACAATGAATCTACAACTTTTATTTTTTCAACTTTGTCTAAATATGGAGTACCAGAAAAACCAATTACAGAATTGACTGTATGATTCTGCGCCCATCTTGTAACTACAGCACGAAGCTTAATTTCATCACTTACTGCATGATGAACTTCATCAATAAAGATAGACAATGATGGTAACTTACCAATTAAATTACGAAGTTCATTTGCCTGTCGGTCTTTATCGTCCTCGCTTTCTTCAAACATATTTATCTGTCCCTGTTTTTCCTGAATACGCTCAAGAATTACTTTTTCCGCATTAGTAACAGCAACAAGACCAAACAACTCAGAAAGCGGCTGATGATTAGCGATTTTCTGAACATTTGGATTTTTTGTCTTATTTGATTTTTTTGCAGTTTTGCTTTGATCCAACACTTCAAAAGAAATCATCCTCTTGATGTCTGTTGCTGCCGGCTCCGGAAGAATCCATGATGGATTAAAGTTTTGTATTGTTTTAAGACTTGGAACCACTGATGATTTCAAACCTGATGGTGCAAATATGATAAAGTTATGTGCAAATGACGGATTTGTTGGCTCGTTATAAGCAAAATATAAATCCAAGTAAATAAATGCCGCCATCAAATACGTTTTACCTGCACCCATAGGAAGGCTAAACAGATAATCCGTATAGGAAACACCATAAAACGCATTACGAAAGAATTCATTATAATCAATTCCCGTTGGATCTTTCTTTATCTGTTTTTCCAGTTTTTCAGATACCTGTTCACCTTTATCATTTGTCAAACATGCATATTCAAACAATGTCGCTGCCGCTGGATTCTGAAACAAATATTCACGAGTGGATTTTGACAATTCTATCTCATTCAAATCAATAGAATTAAAGAATCCCTGTCTAAACAGCTGTGTCAACGGCTTACATTCACAGGCAATTTTTAGAAACAGATATACCTTAATAGCCTCAATCTGAGCATCACGCATCTGCCCTGTTTTCTCTATATATTCAATTAAGTTTTTAACCGTACACCGTTCTGATTCATACCATTGTGTACACTTATTTTCTATCATTTTATAGAACATGTATTTACTCCCGTCTTTGAAATGTATATCATTATTTTTTCTCAAAGCACAAATTTTTCACTTTGAATCACGTTTAATATGCAATTCTAAAATAATCCAAATACGCCTTATACTTGTCCTGTGCGGTCAGGCAGGTATCAGTCAGATATCCTTTTTCATTGTTCCATTCTTTCAATCCACGATAATAGAACATCTTCAGATTATCCTCGATGATAAACGGAACGATATTATATTTCAGGCATTCCTTAAACATAATTAATCTGCCCACACGACCGTTGCCGTCCTGGAATGGATGGATACGTTCAAACTTCACATGGAAATCCAGAATATCCTCAAAATTCTTTTCTTCTTTTCCGTTGTACTCTGTCAGCAGAGTTTTCATTTTATCGGCAACTTCTTCCGGAAGTGCTGTATCCATACCACCGACTTCATTCGGTATCTTTTTATAATCGCCTACTGCAAACCAATCTTTTCTGGAATCACTAGTACCGCTCTTCAAGATCAGATGAAGTTCTTTGATAAACTTCTCTGTCAGAACTGCCTTTGCATTATCAATAATCATATCAATACAGCGGAAGTGATTTGCTGTTTCAATCACATCGTCCACATTCAGCACATCTTTTTCTACACCGATGGTGTTGGTTTCAAAGATATATCTGGTCTGATCATGGGTCAGGCGGCTGCCTTCAATATGATTGGAGTTATATGTTAAATCAATCTGTGTCTTATGATAAATCCCACCAGAGTATTTACTTGCCTTCTGCTCCTGCAGAATATCCAGCAATGTAATTGGCTGCTCTTTCTTTTTATTGGAACGCTCCGGCTTTTCTGCATTTTCGGGAATTCTCCACGTCTTTCCTATAAGAAAAGCACCATCCACTCGTCCATGAGCACAATAATTTCTAACACTTCGCTCTGATATATTCCATTTTTTTGCTATTTCAGTAACTGAAAGATGTTTCATCTGCTATCCTCCGTCATAAATCAAAAACGTACTAATCTATTACTTAGTATATCATATTATCGGCAAAAATACTATTATTTTCAGCCGATACATTATTCTTTTTAGCCGATACGTAACGCCTTTTTCCTTCAATCAAAAAAGACGTAAGTTTTCCCTACGTCTTGATTACCAATCCGATCTTCCAAAGGTGTAAATAAGGTGTAAATTCTACGTTTCCATCCAAGAACCCCAATAAACTCAAGGCTTTTGCCCCGTCCCTTAAACACTGCCGTGGCAGATGAAAAGTATTTTTATCATTGTTTTATTTCTCCTTGATTTGCCCGGAAATGCCCTGTTTTGCAATGGATTTCGGGGATTTGTGAAATGTGTGTTTTAGCTGCCATCTTGGCAAAATGGGGCAAGATTAAGCAAGTTATTGCGTGATCTTATCATTTCCAAGCAGAATACCAAACAGAGCATATCCCAGCATTCCAGCTTCATATCCTGTCAGTGTAAAGGGAAAATAGACATCCTTTTCTTTTACAAGTTTACAAAGCAGCCTTCCTGCAAAAATCCCACCTGCGGTCACTACGAAGAAGATAACCGGAAATATCACAGTATCTGCTTTAATACTTGCCCGATAAAAAATATAAAACAATGAGATTGGAAGTGTAAAATTCATAACCAATGCCTGAAGTCCTTCAATTCCCTCTGGGCGGATCAGTTTTTTCTCTCTGCAGATCATCCCAATAATAAGCATTATGATCACGGGTAAAATTACTTGTAATAAACTTACTATTGTTCAGCCTCCCGTACCTGTTTCTCAGCATTCCACTGCTACTTTAATCACACCATCTCTCTTATTTTCGAACAATTCATATGCCTCTTCAATCCTGTTTAACGGATAGGTATGCGTAATCAGCGGTTCCGTGTTGATCTTACCTTCTGATATCAGCTTCAGAATTTCTTCGCAATCGCAGCCATCCACTCCACCTGTTTTAAAAGTGAGATTTTTACCATACATATCTGGGAGTGGTAACATCTGCGCTTTATCGTAAAGCGCAACCACTGTCACGATTGCATTTGGTCGGGCACATTCCCACGCCAGTTTAAATGTCGATTCTGCTCCGGCAACTTCAAGGACTGCATCAGCTCCACCATGCTCACTATTAGTCTTAACAAACTCTTTACAGTCTTCCGGTGAAACAGTAAGAGTCTCCGGATAATGCTCATTAATAAAGCGAATACGTGTCTCGTCCTTTTCACATATAATGATCTTCGCTGGATTTTTCAGCATAACATTAAGTAAAGTACATATTCCTGTTGGACCGGCTCCAATGATCAGTACAGTATCTTCCCCTGTGATTTCAGAAATACGTGCTGCCCAATAACCAGTAGCAAGAACATCTCCTACCAGTAAAGCCTGTCTGTCCGTAACACCTTCCGGGATTTTATTCAATCCCTGATCTGCAAAAGGAACCCGGACATATTCTGCCTGTCCCCCATCGATACGACAGCCAAGTGCCCAGCCACCATTCTTGTCGGTACAATTGTTTACATATCCTTTCTTACAGAAAAAACACTCTCCGCAAAAGGTTTCTACATTTACAGTCACCCGGTCTCCCGGTTTTACATGCGTCACCTTAGAACCAACTGCCTCAACAATACCTACCATCTCATGGCCAACTGTAATTCCCGGGACTGCACGCGGAACACTTCCGTGTTTAATATGCAGGTCACTGGAACAGATGCTGGCCAGTGTCACCTTTACAATAGCATCTCGTTCATGCATGAGCACTGGTTTCGGTTTTTCCATTAGTTCAAATTTTCCCTTTGAAACATATGTATAAGTCAGCATTATTTTGCCCCCATCTACTAGAATATATGCTAGTAAAATATCCGGTACGGAACACATCTGTTCTTATACCGGATATTTCTGATTCTATTTTGTATACACTGTTTTACCTCTTGCTATTACCTCAACAAGCTGCAGGTCCTGATCCAGGATACAAAGATCCGCATCATAGCCCTCTTCAATCTTTCCTTTTCCATTAAGGCGAAGGATTTCTGCCGGATTGGATGTTATTGTTGAAAGTGCAATTTCCAACGGGATATCCGCTTTAAACACACACTCTTTAACTTCCTTCAGAAGGCAGCTGGACTGTCCAACGCCCATTCCAAGGAATTCGCCATCACTACTGTACATCGGAAGGCTTCCCTGTCCATCAGAAGAAATTGTCATGC
>OLQY01002529.1_pt1 | contig 11355 bp, 8 predicted proteins | sample 1672851 | NCBI WGS metagenome assembly OLQY01 (sample SAMEA3136730, study PRJEB25190) | human gut metagenome | reverse complement strand
TCGCTATCACACCATTAGCTGCATTTAAAATATTCTGCGTAGAACGGTAATTCTGTTCCAGTTTTATCGTCACTGCCTCCGGAAAATGTTTTTCAAAGTTCAGGATATTATAAATATTCGCACCGCGGAACTTATAGATAGACTGGTCATCATCACCAACGACACATAGATTCTTATACTTTCTGGCAAGAATACTGATCAGTTCAAACTGTGCCGTATTCGTATCCTGATACTCGTCCACCATAATATAGCGGAAGCGTTCCTGATAGTAGTCTAACACCTGATCATCCGTTTTAAACAATTCAACCGTCTTTACGATCAGATCGTCAAAATCAAGTGCATTATTCCGCCGCAGTGCATCCTGATACTCTCTGTAGATCTCTGCCTGTTTCCGTTTTGCAAAATCCCCGGAAGCAGCCGCCCGGAGAGAAAATTCCTGTGGATCTACCAGTTCATCTTTTGCCTTGGAAATCGCAGCAAGCAGACTTCGCTCTTTGTAAATCTTAGTATCCACATTCAGACGTTTACAGATATCCTTCATCAGTGTCTTCTGGTCATCGGAATCATAGATTGTAAAATTAGTGTCAAACCCGATGCGGTCAATATGACGTCTTAAAATGCGCACACAGGTAGAATGGAACGTTGATACCCAGATGCTCTCAGAGCCATATCCCACAAGCTGGTCGATCCTCTCACGCATCTCACCTGCTGCTTTGTTCGTAAAGGTGATCGCCATAATATTGTATGGATTCACGCCCTTTTCTTCGATCAGATAGGCGGTGCGATGTGTCAGGACACGCGTTTTTCCGGAACCCGCCCCCGCTAAGATCAGAACCGGTCCCTCCGTGTGAAATACCGCTTCTCTCTGCTGTTCGTTCAATGTATCATAAATGCTCATAGAAATCTCCATTTCCGTTGTTGTTTGTAATATTCAATCCCTTTTTTACAATATCATATTCTCATCTATTGTAACACATTAACCATGTATATGAACAGTAAAATCGAACATATTTTCTTTTTTTAACAATAAAAAATAACCGTCCAGCTCCTGAGAAAAGTTGACGGTTATTTTAACATTGATTTTTCGCCGGAGTAGATAGCTCACACCTATCTATCGGCTTTCCTATTAAGTGCATTATATGACAAACATATATTTTTGTCAAATACACCCGTCTCTTTTTTACCTTTGCGTCAGAAAAAATCTACGACCGTCCACATTCAAATTCATACAATTAATTTCAATTGTCTATTGTCATCTAGTTTTCAATACTATATAATCTCATATAGAGAATACGATTGAACCAGTAAGAGTAAAAGCAGGTAAAAAAATGAATACAAAACAATTTTTAAGCGATATATTAGATGAATTTAACAAAATCGACTATGTAAAACCGGAAGATATCCCGAATATCGATCTTTACATGGATCAGGTGACAACATTCATGGATTCCCAGCTTGCCACATCCAAGCGGCATGAGGATGATAAGATCCTGACTAAGACCATGATCAACAATTATGCGAAAAACGATCTTCTTCCTCCTCCAGAAAAGAAAAAATATTCCAAAGAACATGTGCTGACTTTGATCTTTATCTACTATTTTAAAAGTATCTTAAGCATCAGTGACATCCAGAGTATCTTAAATCCGATCACGGACAAGTATTTTGGAAAAGGCAGCTCCGAGATGAGTCTTGAGGATATCTATAAAGAAGTGTTCGGTCTGGAGCATCAGGAAACCTTAAATATCATGAAAGACCTTGCAAAGAAGTTTAACACCTCCATGAAAACTTTTGAGGGAATGGAAGGTGAAGACGCAGAGCTTTTACGGACATTCAGTTTTATCTGCATGTTAAGCTATGATGTCTACCTGAAAAAAACAATTATCGAGCGCATTGTCGATCAGATGCTGCACGAAGAAAAAGATCCTTCCAAAAAAGAAAAATAAAACCCGGTGCTGAATGGAACACTGTCTATACCAGACATGATCCGTGCAGCTCCGGGTTTTTCTTTCTGCTCCGTTTTTACGCTTCGTTTGTCTCTGATGCTGCCATTCTGGCAAATACCATGTCATATCCGTCATTTCCATAATTTAAAGAACGGTTTACACGGCTGATGGTCGCTGTGGAAGCACCTGTTTTCTCTGCAATATCAAGATATGTTTTCTGGTCACGTAACATCTTGGCAACCTCAAATCTCTGTGATAAGGAAAGCAGCTCATTCACAGTGCAGACATCTTCAAAAAAAGTATAACATTCTTCTCTGTTTTCCAGGCTTAAAATCGCATCAAAAAGATGGTCTACTGCCTCAGTCCTTAGTTTCTTGCTCATTTTACTTTCTCCTTTTCATAAATCAAAATGATATCATTCTCTTTTTTATTGTCAGAAATTTCAAATCTATACATATTTTAACATAGTAAAGTTTTAAAGTAAATACCTGTTTTACACACTAAAGCGTTACAGACGCGAATTCTATAATAGTCGAATCGTGACGAAAAAGCAATACTTTTTTTCATATTGGTTATAACTATAATTTATACCTGACAGTATTCTGTTATTCCTTCAAATAATCTGTCAGAAAAGCAATCAGGTGCTCCATCTCCTGCTGTGTACCAATGCTGATGCGCAGATAATTATCAATTCTCGGCTTTGAAAAATAACGCACGAAAATGTTATGCTCCCGGAGTGCTTCAAATATTTCTTTTGCAGGAACTCTTTCATGTGTTGCAAAAATAAAGTTGCTCATGGAATCCCCAAAAGAAAATCCAAGTTTTTTCAGTTCGCACTTCGTCCATTCCCTTGTAGCGATGACTTTCGCACAGGTTTCCTCAAAATACTCCCTGTCCATGATTGCCTGCACACCAAGTACAAGCGCTGTCTGATTGAGCGTGTAGGAATTGAAAGAATATTTCACATCATTGATATACCGGATCAGCTTTTCATTTCCCATCGCAAAGCCAAGCCGCATACCTGCCAGGGAATGCGATTTTGAAAAGGTCTGTACCACGAGAAGATTGTCATATTTTTCGATCAGAGGCAGCGCAGACTCCCCGCCAAAATCAATGTATGCCTCATCCACAACTACGATCACATCGCGGTTGTGTGCAATGATATCCTCAATCTCTGAGAGCGGCATGAGGATTCCGGTCGGTGCATTCGGATTTGGGAACACCACGCCGCCGTTGTCCCCATAATAGTCCTCTTTTCTTATCTGAAAATCATCATCTAACGCTTTTGTCTCAAATGGGATCCGAAGCATATCTGCCCACACATCATAAAAAGAATAGGTGATATCCGGAAACAGGATCGGCTTTTTGCTGTTAAAAAATGTCATAAATATCATGGCAAGCACATCATCCGAACCGACACCGGTAAACACCTGACTGCTCCTAATTCCATAATAATCTGCGATCGCATCGACTAACACTTTACAGGTCGGTTCCGGATAAAGTCTCAATTTGTCCGTATCAAAGTTCTTCAAAGCCTCTACTACGCCCGGTGCAGGCGGATATGGGTTTTCGTTGGTATTCAATTTGATCATGTCCGGCTGGTTTGGCTGTTCTCCCGGAACATACGGTTCCACTGTTCTTACATATTCTTCCCAGTTACTCATAAATTTTACGCTCTCCACTCTCTCAATTTTCCTGATATATTTCACAAATTCATTACAATCTGCTCATTTTATTCTGTATACAATCCGTAATCTTCTGCCAGTTTTTCAAACGCAGTCAGGGCATTTTTTACCGTCTCATGGGAAACACAGTAAGCAAGACGGACATAGCCTGCACATCCGAATGCGCTGCCCTTTACCATGATGATATTGTATTTTTTACCTGCTGCAACAAATTTTTCTTCGTCCGTTTCCGGAGATTTTACCCACATATAAAAAGCGCCTTCCGGTTTGATGCAGTGAAAACCTAGCTTTTGCAGTCCTTCGTATAACATCTTTCTGTTTTCATCATAAAATGCCAGATTGGTTTTCTCATCCAGACATTTTGCTACCGCTTTCTGAAGCAGAGACGGTGCATTTACAAAACCAAGGGTACGGTTGGATACAACAATGCCGTCAATGACCTGATCTGCATTTTCCACCTCATCCGGAACAACCACATATCCGATACGCTCACCCGGAAGGGAAAGAGACTTGCTGAAGGAATAACCTACAATCGTATTCCTATAGTATTTCGTCAGGAAATCCTCCTGATTTCCATCGTAGACAAGTTCACGGTAAGGCTCATCGGAAATCAGATAAATTTCGTGTCCAATCTCTTTTTCCTTCTTTTCCAGAATCTCAGCCATCTTTTTCATGGTTTCTTCATGATAGATCACACCTGTCGGATTGTTTGGTGTGTTCACGATCACTGCCTTGGTCTTTTCATTGACCGCTTTTTCCAATGCAGCCAGATCCGGCTGGAATGTTTCAAAATCCGGCGCTACCTCCACGACTTCCGCATCAAAATTGGCTGCATAACTCTTGTACTCTCCAAAATACGGGGCGAACACGATCACCTCATCCCCCGGGTCTAAGATCGTTTTAAAAATAATGTTCAATCCTCCCGCTGCTCCCACTGTCATCACAATATTATGAGACGTAAATGCAGTGCCAAAACGCCTGTTTAAGTTCTCTGCAACCGCCTGACGGACATCCGGGTAACCGGCATTGTCCATATATCCATGTAAAACCAGCGGATCGGTCTCATCCACCAGTTGCTTAATTGCCTCGTTCAATGCTGCCGGAGCCGGTGTTGCAGGATTCCCCAATGAAAAATCATACACGTTCTCTCTTCCCACCCTGGCGGCAAGTTCATTTCCCTCTACAAACATTGCACGGATCGCAGAACTTCCCTGCAATGCCTTCTGTATTTTCTGTGAAATCATATTCTCTTCCTCACTGTTTTCTTACTCTCGAATGTTTTTCCTGCTGTCTGCACCATATATGTACAGATCTACGGAACAATTATTACTTTACAACAATACTGTATGAAAGTAAATAGATAAAAAAAGAAAACTGCCACAGGACATTTTCCTTACGGATACTGCCCCGGACAGTTTTTGTTTATTAAAAATACTCCCCTGTATTTTTATGCATTGACGGTATCTACGAACTTCTGGAACGCTTTTCTGCCTTCCTCTGTGCATTTGTAAACACCTGCGTCCAATAAAACTTCTTTGAACACAAGACCGATTTCTGTCTGAATGATCTCATGTAATTTTTCCGGTGTAATCTCACCTTCCAGACCACTTCCTGCTGTAAATCCATACTTCGGCAGAAATTCCTCCACCCAGTCTGCATGTTTTGCAAGAACTTCATCCTCACGGATTTCTGCGCCGTCTAAGATTGCCTGCTCTAATGCAGCCATCTCATCTTTTAATCTGGCTGGAAGCACTGCAAGTCCCATAACCTCGATCAGACCAATGTTTTCTTTTTTGATATGATGAAGTTTTGCATGTGGATGGTAAACACCCAGCGGATGCTCCTCCGTCGTGATATTATTGCGGAGTACAAGATCTAACTCATAATCATTGCTGCGTTTTCTTGCGATAGGAGTGATCGTGTTGTGTGGTTCGCCCTCTGTCTCTGCAAAAATAAATGCATCTTCATCCGTATAACCTCTCCATGCAAGTAAAATCTTATCTGCAAGCTCGATCAGGCGCTCTTTTTGTGGTGCGGTGATACGGATCACGGACATTGGCCATTTTACGATTCCGGCTTTCACATCCTCAAATCCCTTGAAGACCAGCTCTTTTTCCACCGGTGCTTTTGCCATAGCGAACTCATAATGTCCACCCTGAAAATGATCGTGGCTCAAAATAGATCCACCAACGATCGGAAGGTCAGCATTGGATCCGACAAAGTAATGTGGGAACTGCTCCACAAAATCCAACAGTTTTCCAAAGGTTGCTTTCTCGATTTTCATCGGTGTATGCTCTGCATTAAAAACGATGCAGTGCTCATTGTAGTAAACATATGGAGAATACTGGAAGAACCAGTCACTGTGATTGATCGTTACCGGAATAATCCTGTGGTTCTGTCTTGCCGGATGGTTCACACGTCCTGCATATCCCTCGTTTTCTTTGCAGAGAAGGCATTTTGGATAACCGCTCTGTTTTGCAAGCTTGGCTGCTGCGATCGCCTTCGGATCTTTTTCCGGTTTGGAGAGGTTGATGGTGATATCCAATGTTCCAAACTCGGTATCTGCAGTCCATTTCTGGTCTTTTTTGATACGATATCTACGAATGTAGTTTGTATCCCTGCTTAATTTGTAAAAATAATCCGTTGCTTCCTTTGGGCTGATCTGATAGAGTGCCTGGAATTTTTTGATCACTTCACTTGGTCTCGGCACAAGCATACTCATGATCTTTGTATCGAACAGATCCCTGTATGTGATCGTATCCTCCGGCATCAGTCCATCTTCTGCTGCATAATCGAGCATCTCATTTAAGATGCCTTCCAATGCTGCCTCTGCACTCTCCTGTGTCATCGGAGTTCTCTTTGCATAGGCTGCTGCCACCTCATCGTCCAATTCATCCAGATGAAAAAGTTCTAACAGGCGGTTAATGGTAAATCTCCTGTCTTCCGGCTCTACCAGCCCGGTCACAAGACCATATTCTGTCAATTCTAAAATTCTTTCCTGAATCATTGTGTTATCCTCTTTATTTAAGAATTATTTAGATAATTGCGAAACTCTGATTTAGGTTGTAACAATTGTGAAGAATTAACAAAATTTTCGAAGACACGCTTCCGCTACGTGTCGCTCGCAACGGTACTAAGAACTCATCTCCTGTATTTCAATTCTGATAAATCAGAATGAAATACAGAATCTGACTTCTAAGAACCGGCGGCTCCCCAGTGTCTTCTCAAGCTTTTGTCAATTTTTCACAATTTAAATCTACTTATTTATGAGTTTCGCAATTATCTATAAGAATTATTAATCCAATTTTACTGGACCGTCACCGATCTCAACTACATAGAAATCAGCAGCGTAACCGATTTTATCTTTATAAGCAGCACCTACTTTTTCAATAAAGGAATCCACTGCCTCATCCTTTACGATGCTGACGGTACATCCACCGAATCCTGCACCTGTCATGCGGGAACCGATCACTCCGTCTACTTTCCATGCCTCTTCCACCAATGTGTCAAGCTCGATACCGGTTACTTCGTAATCATCACGAAGGGAAACATGGGAGGCGTTCATTAACTCACCAAACAGAGCAACATCGTTATTCTTTAATGCTTCCACTGCCTTGATGGTTCTCTGGTTCTCATAAACCGCATGTTTTGCACGTTTTACCCTGACAGGATCTTTGATCGCATCTTTGTACTGTTCAAACTGTTCCTCCGTGAGTTCACCAAGGGAATCAATTTTAACAACTTTCTGGAGTTCTGCCAGTGCAGTCTCGCACTCACTTCTTCTCTCATTGTATTTGGAATCTCCAAGCCCACGTTTTTTGTTGCTGCAGGAGATCACGATCTTTGCATTTTCCAGTTTGATCGGTGCATACTCATATTTTAAAGTTGCTGTGTCAAGGAAAATCGCATGACCTGCTTTTCCCATTGCAATCGCAAACTGATCCATGATACCACAGTTTACGCCGTTGAATTTATTTTCAGAGAACTGGCCGATCAGTGCAAGATCCTGATTTGTCACGTCGAATCCAAACATATCTTTTAAAATATATCCGGTCAGAACTTCAACTGATGCAGAAGAAGAAAGTCCGGAGCCGTTTGGAATATTGCCAAATAAAACAAGATCCATACCCTGCTCTACTTTCATTCCCTTCTCGCCAAATGCCCACATAACTCCCTTTGGATAGTTCGTCCAGTCAGCTTCTTTTTCCGGTTTTAAACCTTCTACTGAGGACTCGATCACACCGAGCTGCTCAAAATTCATAGAATAAAAACGAAGTTTCTTGTCATTTCTTTTTCTTGCCACACCATATGTACCAATAGTGAGTGCACAAGGGAAAACGTGTCCTCCGTTGTAATCGGTATGCTCACCGATCATGTTCACACGTCCCGGTGCAAAATAAACACCGATTTCACCCTCATCCCCGAATAACTCTTTAAATTTTGCTAATACATCTTCCCAGATCATAAAATCCTCCTTGTTTTGCGCATCTTCCGTTTCCTGTTACTATCACATTATCATGTTCGTTTTTACATTGCAACCAATTGACCGCAGACTGCAACAATAAAAAAGAAAGATGCAACATTTTTACATGTCACATCTTTCTTGAAATTAGTTTTCTTCTAACATAACCTTACATTCCTTGACTCGGCAGGCAATTCCATATTTAAGAATTTTCTTTATCCCCTGCTGTTCAAAATATTCTGCATAGCGTTTATCTATCATCTGTTTTAGCGCATCCTTGCAAACAGCCTCCAGATCATGACTCTCCGCATATTTTACTTCAATCACAATTCCAATCTCAGCATCATCTATCATAATCATAATGTCACTGAATCCATTTCCAGATTCACGGTTAGACATGACCGACCAACCAGCCTTAAATCCAAGAATCCCCAGCAGAAGACCATGATAAAAATTCTCCTTTAACTCTTTCCTTGCAAAAGTATCACGGACGCTGATCGTCTTTTTCATATATTCTGAAAATAACCGCTCGACCTCATCTGTGTGTCCGTCTGAAAGAGCAGTACAAAAATCATTCAGAAGCTGTCCGTCTTTTTCCACATTCTGCTTAAACAAAGCCAGAACCTGCTCCGTGATAATGTTCCGGATTTCTCTGTTTGGCACTGCAAGTCTGAATCTTTTTGTATCAACTCTGCCTTTATGTGTAAGATATCCCGCCATGAAAAGTGTACTCCAAAGGTTATCCATGGATGCATACAGTTCATTATAAGTCAGATCCTCACGTATATCTTTTTCTACGATTTCACCATTTACAAGTCTCTCTAAGTCTGTTTTTGCCAGCCCCTTTGCTGCTCCTGCACTTTCTATAAAATGTTTCAGCACATCGTTTCCACTGGTATTGGTCCAATAATTCTCCGGTGGAAGCATCGGATTCCTTCTGTGTGCATCGCAATAATTAATGACATCCCACGGGCAATAAACATCTGCATTTCCAAAGCGGTATCCGTCATACCACTCTTTTACCGTTTCATAGTGTGTATCCTGACCGTAATAATGAAGCATTTCTTTCACTTCATCATCGACAAATCCAAACGTCTCATCATACTCTTCATCAAGGATTGAATTTGTCTTAAAATTGTTCAGTCCTGTAAAAATACTCTCCTTTGCCACACGCAGACAGCCTGTTAAAACTGCAAATTTTAAACTACTGTTTGTCTTTAACACGTTTTCAAATAAATTTCTGACAAGTAAAACCATCTGGTCATAGTAACCATTCTCGTTTGCCTTGGCAAGAGGTACATCATACTCATCAATGAGTACAATCACTTTTTTCTCATAATACTTTTCCAGTAATGCAGTCAGCGTTTTCATACTGTATACAAGTGTGTCCTCGCCCATATCTCCTGTAACAAGTGACATATATTCTGCCTTGTCTATGTCATCTAACCTATTTCCACTCATGATAATCCGGTGCATTTTCGCTTCTTCCATCACAATCCGTTTCAACAGGCTGCGTGCATTTTCGTAACTGTCTGCATTTACCCCTTTTAAACTGATTGATATGACCGGATACTTTCCCATATATGCATCACATAAAGCCTTATTCTTAGAAATATATAATCCCTCAAACAGCGACTGATCTGTACCGATTTCAAAGAAACATTTGAGCATACTCATATTCAATGTCTTACCAAACCGACGTGGACGCGTGAACAGATTGACCTCTCCCCAGTTATTTAAAAGCTGCTCGATCAGACCGGTTTTATCAACATAATAAAAACCATCTCTGCGGATTTTTTCAAAATTTTCAATTCCAACAGGTAATTTTATAAATTCTGCCATAGCTGCCTCTCCAAACTATTTTTTTTGCAATTTCTACTTAAGTATAACAAATCTATCTCATAAATGGTAACGTTAAATGTAACTGTATGATAGGCGATGAACTGCTCTTTATTTGGAATATAAGAAACATAGCGCGAAGCAAAGATATTGTTAGGCAAACCGCCGAGAGCATATCTTATGCGTTCTGTTTTCTATATGCGTAAAGATATTCCTGTGCTTTTTGCAGTGAAACATTCAACTTTTTTTGAAGTCTTGCTAAAATATCCTCCTCGGAAAGTCCAAAGTCATTCCCCATTTCAATAATACCTTTTGCCTCTCCTTCATTCCATGTTTCCTGAAATACACTGACCATACCTTTCTCTCCTTCCCCAATCAATTCATTATAATCAATTTTTCCATTCATAGTGCCTGCTACTGTCATAATAACAGCTTTGTCTACCTTATGTTTTCTTGTATAATCTATTGCTTTTTCTTTTTTTCCATCTGTTCTTCCACTTCTGCTTAAAAGAATTTCAAGCAGATTAAATAAATCCTGATTATTTACATTATGCAATACCAGATTATTTTTTCCGGCTTCCACCAGATGTATTTTATAATCATTCACAAATGTTTCCATTGCTTTTGGAATATTTAGCATCCCATGCAAAGATACTGCTCCATCCCACGGCTTCTCACCATAATAGATAACGATTGTAATAACAGGAATAAATTTATCTGTTTTCTTCATTCCCGACAGATATTCATCTTCTGTTAATCCTTTTTCTTTTTTACGCTTTGCCGCATTGTCATCATACTGCTTTTTGTATGTACTATAATCATATCCCATCACTCTTAACGGCATTGCATAATGGATACATTCCTGTCCCTCCAATCCAAGTATAACAAATTCAGCATCATAAGTGGTAGATTTTTTTCTGATTTTAACGTTATCTCTTGCTGCCACAATACTCTGTATATACTCCTTGTGTTCTAATACCAAAGATTCCTCTGTATCCATATCTTCTAATTCTTCCGGTTTTATAACCTTATTTCCATTAAATAAAACTGCATTAAAAATATCTGCAAACTGTTCGTTATTCCGCCAGTAATTCTTTACTACAGTATCTGCTTTCAATACTTTTTTTCCCATATATAATTGCTCCTTCCTATATACCTGATATTTCAGGAAAATAGTTTCGTCGCTTTTTGCACTTGCAGTTTTAACTGGATTTTTATGCAGACCTTGCACCCTCAATTTGATAAAAAAGATTTCCTTATTACCATAACTTGTATCGAAAAAATTGTCAATTTGTTTTTGACATAACATAAATATAGAAAAACAGCCCCTTTTTCACAGGGACTGTCCTTCTTGTAATTTTATTTTCTTATCACTTTATTCCACATCAACCTTTACCTTCGGTAAATGCCAGATATCATCCACATA
>OLQY01002526.1_pt1 | contig 11368 bp, 8 predicted proteins | sample 1672851 | NCBI WGS metagenome assembly OLQY01 (sample SAMEA3136730, study PRJEB25190) | human gut metagenome | reverse complement strand
CAGGGAAGTATGCAATCAAGGCAGAGTGTGGGGAAAAACGTTTCTATACTAAATCATTGATTGATAAAATTGAAAATGTGGCTACAAATAACGGTTATAGAGTAAAATTTTTCAATCAAGAATATGTAGTTGGGGATGAGTCAATCATGTTTGATTACGATTTTGATAAACAAAAACTTGAAACTAAAATCTTAATCAATCTAGCCATCTCTAAATTAGTGAATCAAGGTGATAAGGTCAATTTAGTTGTTGGGATGCCGATTGAACACTGGCTTGATAGAGAAAGACGAGCGAAGTATGAACAATTTATAGCCAGTACCACTCAGATGTCTTTGGTGGAGAGAGAGGTCGATATACCTATGAATTTTAAAATCAATAAGGTAGTGGCGGTGCCAGAGGGAATTGGACATATTGCAAGAGATAATAAATATAAAAATAGGACAGTTGGGATTCTCGACTGTGGTGGATGTAATTTTCAAGGAACGATTTATCGAAATGGATTACCTATTAGAGAATCTTGTTTCACTTTAAATGAGGGTGGTTATTTCTATCTGAATGCTATTAAACAAGCGATAAATAGCAAATTTAGTTTAAATTATCAGGATTACCAAGTATCTGAATTATTAGAATACGGTTCTAAACATGAGCGTAAAGAGGAAATAAAAGCAGAGGTGGAACGTATAACCAGATTACACTTGAGTAAAGTGGTTAGGGAATGTAAGGCTCGTAACTGGAATTTGAGTGATATGGAAATTAAAGTAGTTGGAGGAGGTTCTGAATATTTTAAGACAGTTATTTCAGAATTGTTACCTAATGCGACAATTTCTGACGATGCTATTTGGGATAATGTAGTTGGATTTGGCGTATTAGGGGAGGCGTTATATGGGGTGCAAAAATAAAATATTAGTTTCATTTGGCAGTAAATATAACGAAGCCTGGGAACATTTACAGAAACAACCTAACAAAAGTAAATATATTTCTGAATTGGTCGAGAGAGATAGACACAATAGTAGTATTATTGATTTAGCATCTGAAAATGATGTTGAAAAAATAAAAAGTGCTGTAAGGTCAGTTTTAGATGAATACGAGTTTGGAGTAGTTGCTACCAAGAAAGAGAAAGCTGATTATTCTGATCTAGTAGATGATTTGTTTAATATCTAGCCAAATCCACCCTCTATGAGGGTAATGATAAAAATATGAATAAAAATTAAAAATCAATGAATATAAAATTTAAAATCGACAATAATATGGGGGAATGAAGAATGGCAAAACAAAAATATACATCTGAATATCTTCAATCATTAAAAGATTATCGTAAGGGATATGCAGCACATAAGTGTAATTGCCCTTACTGTGATAGTAATAAAAAAACTAAAAAGTGACATAGTTCCCCTCCCCTACTCTGATATTGCTTTAAATATCAATGGGGGAGGGGGTTTTTAGCGTGGTAATAATACTAGAGTAGGGTAGTTATCATTAAATATGTCGAATAGGATTAGGATAGATTCGGTAGGGATATAAGTTATATATCTATTTAGGTAAATAAAATTTTGGTCGAATAAATGGAGAACTAATGAGAGAATAAACAAAAAAACAACAGATGCGATTACCATCTGTTGTTTTAATTTTGACCACACTGTGACCACATTTTTTATAAAATCCATCATTTTAACCTATTAAAATACAGAATAAAATGCCTTAAATAAGGTGTTTTGTATTAAATGAATTAATGTTTTAATTGAGTGGGAATAATATTATAAAGCTTGGAGAACCTTTATTTTAAAGTTTTTCCAAGCTTTTTTTATAAGGAATAAATAATAAATTAAGAAGTAAAGAATCAATTTTAAGTACATAAATTTATAAAGAAGGAGAGGAGTTGAAGTTGTAAGTGAGTGAAAAAGAAATAGTCATCGCTTTTTTATTGAAGGGTATGTGAAGAAGAATTATGAGTATGTCTTAAAAATTTTAAGTGAAGATTATATTGATCATAGTCCAGCGTCAGCTAGAAGTAATCATGATGCAGTTAATATTTTAAAAATTATTGCTAACATATTTGATAATCTTAAGATAGAAATACTAGACGTTTTTGCAGAAAATGAACAGGTGGCAACGAGAGTTCGGTACGAGGCTAAACATATTGGCGAGTATATGGGAATTAGTGCAACACATAAAACAATCAGCTTTGAAGCATTGGAAAACTTTAAAGTTGTTAATGGTAAAATTGTTGAATCGTGGGGGTATTGGCCTGATAAAGAGATTGAAGTTCTACTATTAGAAGAGCAAATTTAGTTATTTAAAGGATATGCAAAGTTGATAGTTGATAAAAGGGTTTAAATAGCGTATAAAGAAGAAGGAGATGTCTATCAGGGAAAAAAGAATACCAAACGTCATCTACCTTAATGATTGAAGAAATAAAGAAATTTGAAAATGTGGTAGATTCTTATGTTAGTGAAGAGAAGCCTGTTAAAGAAACAATAGATTAACGAAAAGCTCCTTATTATAGGGAGCTTTTTCTTATTTTGAAAAATTTAATTTTCACTATTGCGTTAGAGTTTACTTCAGGTGTTATACTCTCTTTCAGATGGATATTAAAGTTAAGAATAGGTGATACTTTCTTTGTAGAGGGTTCAAAGTAAAATAGGATAAGACAGGGATGTAAATCATTGTTTATTAACTAAATCCTTCGAGATTGAGGAAAACATAAAGGAGGAAATTAAATGGAGTTAAATATTTTAAATCGTATAAATTCGCCAAAAGATTTAAAGGCGCTTAATCAGGAAGACTTACCATTATTAGCGGATGAAATTAGACAAGTTATTATAGAAAAGGTGAGTCAAACAGGCGGGCATTTTGGTCCGAATCTAGGAATGGTAGAGGCAACGATTGCAATGCATTATGTTTTTAATTCACCTGTGGATAAAATTGTATATGATGTCTCACATCAATGTTACCCACATAAAATTTTAACAGGAAGAAAACATGGATTTATTGATCCTGAGCAATTTGCATCAATTACAGGATATAGCTCACCTAAAGAAAGTGAACATGATTTCTTTACAGTAGGTCATACCTCGACTTCTATTAGTTTGGCGTGCGGTCTTGCCAAAGCGCGCGATGTTAAAGGTGAAAAAGAAAATATTATTGCAGTTATTGGAGATGGTTCGTTAAGTGGTGGTGAAGCCTATGAAGGTTTAAATAATGCTGCTGCCTCAGGTAAAAATATGATTATCTTAGTAAATGATAATGATATGTCGATTGCTGTCAACCATGGTGGTTTATATAAAAACTTAGCTGAACTTCGTCAATCGAATGGAACCTGTGAAAATAACTTCTTTAAATCACTTGGATTTGATTATCGCTTTGTTCCAAATGGTCATGATATTGATGCTTTAATTAATGTATTCTCAGAAGTAAAAGATACCGAGAAACCTGTTGTCATTCATATGTATACGGTCAAAGGAAAAGGATATAAACCATCAGAATCAAATAAAGAAGGTTTCCATTATGTAGGACCGTTTAATTTAGAGACGGGGAAACAACTTTACAGTTTCAATGGTGAAAACTATGGTCAAATTATAGATAATTTCTTATGTGAGAAAGCTAAAACAGATGAAAAAGTCATTGCGATTACAGCTGGAACACCAGGGGTTGTAGGATTAAATAAGTTTAGATATGAATTCCCTGAACAATTTATGGATGTTGGAATTGCAGAAGAACATGCCGTTGCGCTAGCATCAGGATTAGCCTCTCAAGGTGCAAAACCTGTTCTTGGTCTTTACAGCTCATTCATTCAACGAACATATGACCAATTGTCTCAAGATTTAGCCATCAATAATAATCCTGCGCTGATTTTAGTATTTGGTAGCGGAATTTCTTCGGCTGATGTTACTCATTTAGGTGTATTTGATATTGCGCTTGTCTCAAATATTCCAAATATCGTTTATCTAGCTCCTACGACTAAGGAAGAATATCTAGCCATGGTAGAATGGGGACTTGAACAAAATGAGCATCCGGTTGTGGTGCGAGTACCTGGAGGTCCTGTTATTTCGACAAAAGAAGAGGTTGCACCTAACTTCAGTCAACTAAATTGTTATCAAAAAATGAATGATGGAAGCAAGGTTGCTATTTTAGCATTAGGCTCATTTTATACATTAGGTCAAAACGTTCAAGAAAAGTTAAAATCTATAACAGGTATCGAGGCAACGTTAATCAATCCTCGTTTTGCTAGTGGAATTGACGAAGCTTTACTGACACAATTATTAGCTAATCATCAGATAATCGTGACACTAGAAGACGGTGTTCTTGATGGTGGATTTGGTGAAAAAATCTCAAGATTCTACGCGGATAAAGAGATGAAAGTTTTAAATTACGGTGCAACAAAAGAATTTACGGATCGTGAGGATATTAACCTATTATATGAACGATACCGCCTAAGAGAAGATTTGATTGTAGAAGATATCAAAAGACTGTTATAAAAGAAATTAGTATGTACGCTATAGGATAGACAATGTAAAAAGTCTATTCCATAGCGTACATTTTTTAGTTTTAAATACAGTAAAATAACGAGTTATTCTTGAATTTTTACACTTTCAACAATACGTTATATGGCAGTACTATTAAGATGATTCTAATATTTTATAAGGGGAGATTACTTTGGATCACAGATTGGACATGTATACTAGTATAGTTCCCAATCATCGTCAGCTCATCATTCAGGAAATGAAATACTATGCCTTCATTCATTACGGTATCAACACGTTTACGGATAAAGAATGGGGAAATGGCAGGGAGGAAGAAAGTTTATTTAATCCTAAAAATCAAGATACGGATCAGTGGTGTCGTGCGATTGCTGATGCGGGAATGAAAGGGATTATCTTAACTTGCAAGCACCATGATGGATTTTGTTTGTGGCCAACCCAAACAACAGAGTACTCAATTAAAAATAGTCCTTATAAAAACGGTGAGGGAGATGTCGTACAGGAGGTTGCGAATAGCTGTAAAAAATATGGACTTAAATTCGGGGTTTATCTTTCTCCGTGGGATAGAAATGCAGATTGTTATGGAACTCCTGAGTATAATGATTTTTATATCAAACAGTTAACAGAACTATTAACTAATTACGGTGAAATATTTATGCTTTGGTTAGATGGTGCATGTGGTGCCAAAGAAGATGGTAAGCCAGTTCAAAAATATGATTTTGAACGTATTTGGACTACAGCAATTGAATTACAACCTGATATTGTGATGTCAGGTTGTGCTCCTGATGTTCGTTGGATAGGGAATGAAAGTGGAAAAACTCGTGAAAGTGAATGGAATGTCGTTCCAAAATTTCAATATGAACAACAGAATTTTGTAGCAAATTGTCAGACAGACCATGATATGAAGAAATTTCAACAGCGTTGCCAAGATATTATGTTGCCTGATATGGGATCACGTGAATTCTTAAGTCATTTTGATGAATTTATGTGGTATCCTGCTGAGGTAGATGTTTCAATTCGTGAAGGATGGTTTTATCACTTAACGCAAAGTCCTAAGTCGCTTCATCATCTGATGAAAATCTATTATAATTCTGTCGGGAATAACTCGCTTATGCTATTGAACATTCCCCCTGATAAAAATGGTTTGCTTGATGAGAGGGATATTGAACGTTTGCGTGAAATGGGACAGTGGATAAAAAAAGAAGATGACTTAGTAATAGATAATGTGAAGATTGAACGTTCTACTGATGGCTTTAACATAAAAATGACCTTTGAAAAGCAGTCTGTTGACCGTATACGGATTTCAGAAGATACAACAAAATCTCAGCGAGTTGAGTGTTTTTTTATTTATTCCGATAAAAATAAAATATATGAGGGGACAATCATTGGTTTTTCAAAAATTGCAATTTTTGAGCCAATAGTTACGGATAATCTAATAATCAAAATCCTCGAATGCCGTAAAGAGCCATATATTGAAAAAATAGAGGTTGTTGCAACAGGTTCATACCGTGTTAAGTAAGTGAGTGGAGTGAAAATAATAAAAAGCTTAGATTACCTATGTGAGGTTTTCTAAGCTTTTTTGTCTTTATTTTAAGTATGCTTTTAAAATATCTCCGACCATTGAAACAACGCCTAGTGTCCCAAGACCGTTTTGAACATCTTCAACGACAACGGCTATTGATATTTTTGAGTTATCTAAGTCAGTTGCAACGAACCATCCGTTTTCACTTCCAGTTTCACCTTGAGATTGTTTGATTTCAGCTGTACCTGTTTTTCCAGCAAGTTTTACACCATCGATTTTAGCTAGATGACCGGTTCCATCACTATCTTCAACAGCTGCAGAAAAGACGTCTTGTAGAATCGTTAAATGATCAGTTGAAACAATAGATTCTTTTAAGATTGTAGGAGTTGTTGAGTCATTTAATACCAAGTTTGGATTCATGATATTTCCGTTATTTGATAGCATACTGTAAGCGAGTGCCATGTTTAAAGTTGTAACCATCACTTGTCCTTGTCCATAACCACTATCGGCAAGCAAGATATCGCTACTTAGTGCTCCACTATTAGAGACTTGACTTGTGTTAAGGGGATAACCAATATTTAATTCTGTTCCGATTGTAAACTTTTCTGCTCCTTTAATGAAGGCATCACTTCCAATAGCTAGTGCATTCATGGCGAAGTAGATATTGTCTGAATATTTAACAGCTTCTTTTAAACTTACTTGCGTTTGCCCGTTGATACGGTGAATTTTGTAATTTCCCCAAGAACTTTCTTTTTGCCACTCTGAGCCTTCAATTGTTTTGATTTCCTGAGGATCAAGAGTTCCATTTTCAAGCCCAGTTGCCGCAGTAATTAATTTAAATGTAGATCCAGGTGAGTAGAGGGTAGTGAAGCGATTGGCTTCATCTGCATAATTAATGGCTTCGCGACGTTGTTTCTCACTGTTTGTCATGTAAGTCGTATAACGATTTGAGTTGTAAGAAGGTGAGCTAACTAAAGCTAAAATTTCTCCTGTTGTTGGATCAACAGCTGTGGCTGAACCTTTTTCACCATTCATTGTTTCATAAATTTTTACCTGTAAATTTGGATCAATTGAAAGTTTGATATCAGATCCATTTCGAGCTTCTGTTAAAGCAATGGTTTCGATATTTGTTCCATCTCGTTCAATATAAACTTCCATTCCATCAATTCCACGTAACGTTTCTTCATAAACTTGTTCAAGTCCTGCTTTTCCAATTAAAGAATTTCTTGTATAAATGCCTTCTTCGTCCGCTTCTAATTGTTCAGCTGTAATTTCACCAATATACCCTAATAATCGGCCAAACGCCTCTTCATTTTTATAGATTCGACCTTGGGTATTTCGAATTAAAATTCCTTCATGTTCTCGATTACTTAAAAATTGTATAAGTGAAGTTCCAGGAAGAACCGTAACAATTGGAACAAAGTAATCAGGATTTGAGTTTGCGTCTAGTTTTTTTATAATGGTATCTTCGTCAATATCGAGTAGGGTAGCAAGCTCTGAAATTTTACTTTCTCGATTATTATCGTCAAACTCAGCAGGATGAATTCCGATGATTTTTAATGTTCCATCAGATGCTAACGCTTCACCGTTTCGATCTAAAATACTCCCGCGCGTTGAACTTTTCGTCACGACGCGAACTTTATCACCACTTTCCATCATCGGAAAGATTAAGGCTTCAGACCATAAAATTTTTAATTCCCCATTTTCTTTGATATATGGAAGTTCATAGTCAGATGACGAGAAGTTTCCAGCTACGGTATCCATTGTTAGTGAGAAGGGGATTACTTCATTTTCAGTATCGATTTCTCCCATCTCAGTTTTTAAGTTGCTAGCCTCAATTCCAGAATAGATATTATTATATCTTGTGACAAACTCTTCTTGGGTGATGGCAGCCTGTGATTCACTACTCAGTAAAAGATATAACCCTTCAAAATCTTTATTTACCAACTTTTCATCAAAGCTTGAGAATAGTAAATAAACTTCATTTGATGAACAGCCAGCTAGTATTGTAACAAACAGTAATACGATTGCTAATACCTTTTTCATTTCAATCCCTCTTTTCATCCTTATTATGGAAATCATATCATTATATTTGTTATGAGCATAGGAATAGTACCTTAGACAAAAAATATTTAAATATAAAAAAAAGTAAAACGTTTTTCTATAAGAAAGTGAATTAATCAGGAATAATTTTTGAAATTTTATAATACATCTGTATAGACAGTAAGATAGATTCTTAGATTTTAAGAATCGAGCTTAGTATATAGGACTTGTTGATACTAAGGATAGTAGTAGCATAAGATATAAATTTTAAATGGGGAGGAATTTGAATAATGAGTGAACAAAAGATGGAATGGACTAATGAAGAAATTGATGTTCATGTCGATGAGTTAGTTCAAAAGGCACTAGTAGCTTTAGAAAAATTTGAATCTTTCAATCAAGAAACTGTGGATTATATTGTAGCGAAATGTTCAGTTGCAGGGCTTGATCAACATGGTGTGTTAGCTGAAGCAGCTGTTAAAGAAACTGGGCGTGGAGTTTTTGAAGATAAGGCAGTTAAAAACTTATTTGCCTGTGAGTATGTAACGAGCAACCTCCGTCATTTAAAAACAGTGGGGATTATTAGTGAAGATCCGCTAACTGGAATTACTGAAATTGCAGAACCTGTCGGAGTGATTTGTGGAATTATTCCAACAACAAATCCAACGTCTACGGTTATTTTTAAATCATTAATTGCATTAAAAACACGAAATCCAATTATTTTCTCATTCCATCCATCTGCTTATGAATGTTCTGTTCAAGCAGCGACTGTCATCCGTGATGCGGCGATTGCTGCTGGAGCACCTGAGGATTGTATTCAATGGTTAGGAATGCGTTCAATGTACGCTACATCTGCATTGATGAATCATAAAGGAATTGCAACGATTTTAGCAACAGGTGGTAACGCGATGGTTAAAGCCGCCTATTCATGTGGAAAACCAGCACTTGGCGTAGGGGCAGGAAATGTGCCAGCCTATGTTGAGAAAACTTGTGTATTAAAACGTGCAGTCAATGATATCGTGTTATCTAAGTCATTTGATAATGGAATGATTTGTGCTTCTGAGCAAGCAGCCATTGTTGATGAAGAAATTTATCAAGATTTTAAAGATGAAATGTGCCGTTTTAAAGTTTATTTTGCTAATGAAGAAGAGAAAGCAAAATTAGAAAATTATATGTTTGGATGCACGGCTTATAGTGATCATGTAAATGATGCTCACTTAAATCCTGCTGTAGTTGGTAAACCTGTAACATGGATTGCACAGCAAGCTGGATTTGTTGTGCCTGAAGATACTCAAATTATTTGTGCTGAGTGTCAAGAAGTAGGACCTAACGAGCCTTTAACACGCGAAAAGTTATCCCCAGTTTTAGCGGTGTTAAAAGCGACGTCTACGGAAGATGGAATCGAAAAATCGGCAGCAATGGTTGAATTTAACGGGCTTGGACATTCAGCTGCGATTCATACGCAAGATCATGATATTACAGTTCAATTTGGATTAAAATGTAAAGCTATTCGTGTGATTGAAAATGCACCATCGACATTTGGTGGGATTGGTTCAGTATATAATGCGTTCATTCCTTCTTTGACTTTAGGGTGCGGATCTTATGGGCACAATTCGGTCTCTAACAACGTGAGTGCAATTAACTTGCTAAATATTAAACGCATCGGGCGCCGTAACAATAATATGCAATGGGTAAAGCTTCCTCCTAAAGTTTATTTTGAAAAAAATTCAATTAAATATTTAAGAGATATGAAGGAAATGGAAAAAGCCATGATTATCACGGATAGAGGAATGTATAATCTTGGTTACGTTGCAAAAATTGAAGATGTGATTAGAAGACGTCGTAATAAAGTTGATTTAGAATTATTCTTTGATGTAGAACCAGATCCAAGTATTGATACAGTTAACGAAGGTGTTGAATTAATGAGAAAATTCCAACCTGATACGATTATCGCATTAGGTGGAGGATCTTCAATGGATGCTGCAAAAGTTATGTGGCTAATGTATGAACATCCTGAAGTAAACTTTGATGATATTAAACAAAAATTCATGGATATTAGAAAACGTGCCTTTAAATTCCCAGAGCTCGGTAAAAAAGCAAGCTTAATTTGTATCCCAACGACATCTGGAACGGGATCTGAAGTAACTCCATTTGCGGTTATTACAGACAAAGCGGCTAATAAAAAATATCCATTAACGGACTATTCATTAACGCCAACTGTTGCCATTGTTGATCCAGAATTCGCAATGAGTATGCCAGCATCGATTGCTTCTGATACGGGAATTGATGTTTTAACACATGCGATTGAAGCATATGTTTCAATTTTAGCGTCTGATTTTACAGATGGATTAGCAAAACAAGCTGTTAAATTAGTGTTCGATTATTTAGAACGTTCAGTTAAGAATGGAAAAAATGATCCTGAAGCACGAGAAAAAATGCATAATGCTGGAACGATTGCAGGGATGGCATTTGCCAACGCATTCCTTGGAATGAATCACTCATTAGCCCACAAAATCGGTGGAGAATGGCACGTTCCTCATGGACGTACAAACGGAATCTTATTACCACACGTAATCCGCTATAACGGAACGATTCCAACAAAATTAAATATCTGGCCAAAAATTGAAAATTATAAAGCAGATATTAAATACATGGAGTTAGCTCAATTAATTGGATTAAATCCAAAAACTCCAGCTGAAGGGGTAGAGATGTTTGCAGATGCCTGCGAAGAGTTATGTAAAAAAGTTGGAGTTCCTTGTAATATTAAATCTCAAGGAATTGATGCTGATGCTTGGGAAGAATCAGTACATCGTATGGCAATGAATGCTTACGAGGACCAATGTACACCAGCTAATCCAAGAATGCCAATGGTACATGATATGGAAGCTATCTTAAGAACTACTTGGGATTACAAAAATAAATTTGATAAATAATTAGATATATAAAGGGACAATTCATAGCGAATTGTCTCTTATATTTTAAAGAGGCAGGAGAGGATAAAGAGAGAAAAGATAAAAAAAGGTAAAAAAAGGCTTTACAAAGGAGGAGGAATATGGTAAATTAAGTGAGCACTCGAGAGAAGAGGAAAGAGGCTTTAGAAAAAGATGAAAAAAGATATTGACTAAAGTGAGAAAAGAGTGTAAGATAGAGAAGTCGGCAAAAGAGAGGCCGATAAGAGAGATCATTGAAAACTAAACAGAATTAAAAAACACACGTCAAAGAGAAAGAGAAAAAGAGCTAAACAGACAGGAAATTGTCTGAGGAATAAGAAGAGACAATGGAGAGTTTGATCCTGGCTCAGGATGAACGCTGGCGGCGTGCCTAATAC
>OLQY01002522.1_pt1 | contig 11377 bp, 10 predicted proteins | sample 1672851 | NCBI WGS metagenome assembly OLQY01 (sample SAMEA3136730, study PRJEB25190) | human gut metagenome | reverse complement strand
TGACAGGAACATTGATTTCAAAAGAAATATATATGAAACGCCTTCAACGGCGCACTGAAAGGAGACAAAAGAATGGATAGACAAATGCGAAGAAAGAAACAGGAATTATCAATTATAGAATGTGAAGAAATACTTCAACAAGGAACTTCTGGAGTACTTGCATTAGCTGGGAATGACCAATTACCTTATGCAGTACCGATTAGTTATGTTTATGATGGACAAAATCTTTATTTTCATTGTGCAAAAAGTGGTCATAAATTAGATATACTTAGAGAAAATTCAAAGGTATCTTTTTGTGTAATTGCGCAGGATGATATTGTGCCTGAAAAATATACTACCTTATATCGGAGTGTTATTGTGTTTGGGAAAATGGAAATTATTACAGATGATGAAGAAAAACGATTGACGATTGAAAAACTAGCGATAAAATATCATCCATTGGATACGATGGAAGGAAGAGAAAAGGAAATTGAAAAAGATTGGGATTATTTCTATATGTTGAAGATGATTCCAGAAAAGATATCTGGTAAGAAATCTATTGAATTAGTAAATAAGTAGTGAAGTGGGCTGATGCCTGCTTTTATTCATTTTAGGCATGGGACAATATGTTTTATAAGTATTCGACATGAGTAAACTACGTGATTATAATGTAAATGTAAAGAGGGAATGTAATAGGGGGATAAAGTTTGAGAGGAGGACTATGTATGTTAGGAAATTTTCGTTATTGTAACCCAACTGCTTTGTATTTTGGAGATAATGCTTTAGATTATCTAGATGATGAGCTGCCAAAATATGGTGAAAATGTAGTACTTGTTTATGGTGGTGGATCCATTAAAAAGAATGGTATTTATGATGAAGTAATTGAAAAATTAAAGAAGAATGGAAAACAAGTGGCAGAGATTGCGGGTGTTATGCCAAATCCGACTTTAGCAAAGCTATATGAAGGAATTGATATCGCAAGAAAGCATCAAGCTGATTTTATCCTTGCGGTAGGCGGAGGTTCTGTCTGTGATTATGCGAAAGCTTTATCTGTGTCTATTCATTGTGATGAAGATCCTTGGGATAAATATTATTTGAAATTTGAAGAACCTGTATGTGAAATTGTTCCGGTAGGATGTGTATTAACCATGGTAGGTACTGGTTCTGAAATGAATGCTGGTGCAGTTATTACAAATACAGAACAGAAAATGAAGATTGGACATGTATTTGCTAGTGAAGATGTCATGCCTAAATTTTCAATCTTAAATCCAACTTATACACTTACATTACCTCATTATCAGATGGTATCTGGTATTTATGATATCTTTAATCATATTTGTGAACAGTATTTTTCTGGGGAAGATGATAATACCAGTGATTATATTAGTGAAGGATTAATGAAATCTTTGATCCATTCTAGTCGTATTGCGAATAAAGATCCACAAAATTATGAAGCCAGAAGTAATATTATGTGGACTGCTACTTGGGCATTAAATACTTTAATTGCGAAAGGGAAATCTACTGATTGGATGGTACACATGATTGGACAGGCAGTTGGTGCACATACAAATGCGACTCATGGAATGACATTATCTGCAGTTTCATTACCATATTATCGTTACATCATGAAAGATGGATTAGCAAAATTCAAACGTTTTGCGATGCAGGTTTGGGATGTAGATCCAAGTAATAAAAGTGATGAGGAAATTGCGGAAGAAGGTCTAGCTAAAATGGAAGAGTGGATGAATGAGCTAGGCTTGGTAATGCACATTAGTGAGTTTGGAGTAAATGAAAATCAGCTTGACGATATTGTTAAGTCTACTATTATTTTAACGGATGGATATAAAGTATTAAATGCAGAGGATCTCGCGAATATTTTAAAAGCAAGCTTATAGTTTGTATTGGACAGATTCCGAATATGGAACTGTCCATTTTTTGTTTATTTTGAAATTCAAAAGTATATGTAGAAAGTATTTTTGTACAGGTGTATAATGGAAACAAAAAAGATAGGAGTGATTATATGAAGAAGCAAATTGAATTAAGAGATTTTTTAGATTTCAAGTTTATAAGTAATTTATCTTTTTCACCTAATGAGGAGTATGGGGCTTTTGTGGTCAGTACTTGTGATGAAGATAAGAATAACTATCGAAGTTATTTGTACTCTAGTGATGGAGATAACTATCGTCAGTTAACTAGTTATGGGAAAGAATCTTTATATATTTGGGATAATAATGAAACGATTTTATTTGCGAATATGCGAGATGAAGAAGATCGTAAAGCGGTTGAAAAAGGTGAGGAGCGTACTGTTTTTTATCGGATTCATCTTCATGGAGGAGAAGCTGTTAAGGCTTTTACTTTACCTTTCTTTGTGACTGCTATTAAGAAGGTAAAGGATGGTACTTATCTATTTAGTGCTGATTTCCATATGCGTTATTCTACTATGTATCAGGTAAATGATGAACAAAAGAAAGCATTATTAAAAGAGAAAAAAGATATGCAGGATTATGAGGTTTTGGATGAATTGCCTTTCTATGGGAATGGATTAGGTTACATTAATTCAAAGCGTAATTCTTTATTCTTATATGAAGAAAGTACTGGTGAAATTACACGTATCAGTGAAGAAACTATGGATGTTTCTGATTTTGAAATTACTGAAGATGGAAGTATTGTTTATTATGTAGGGGAGGCTTATAGCCAGAAACCATTATTAAAAGATGGAGTTTATCAGTATAATATTGTGAACAAGACTACGAAAGAAATATTGACTCCAGAAGTGTATTCTGTAAAGAAATTGTTTGTATGGGATAAGGATTTGTATGTACTTGCCAGTGATCAGAAAATGTATGGTATGAATGAAAATGGGAAATTCTATCATTTAGGATTTGATGGCACAATGATATTGTTTGCGGATTATGAAGATTCTATTGGTTCCAGTGTGGGCAGTGATTGTCGCTATGGCGGTGGAAAAAGTGTGCAGATCTATGGGGATAAATTATATTTCATTACTACTGTATATAATCGAAGCGTTGTATATGCATTAGATAAAGATGGACATATTTCTAGTGTATATGATAATGAAGGCAGTGTTGATGCGATTGCGATTGCGAAAGGTAAACTGTATTTTATTGGTATGCAGGATATGCGATTACAGGAAGTATATTGTTTCGATATGGAAACTAAGACTGTTCAGCAGATAACTACATTGAATGAACATTTCTTTGAAGAAAAGGATATTCGTCCTTGTATTCCTTGTAATATAAAACAAGGGGATATGGAAATCTATGGATGGGTATTAACACCTAGTAATTATGATGAAAATAAAACCTATCCGGCAATTCTAGATATTCATGGTGGTCCAAAGACAGTGTATGGAGAAGTGTATTATCATGAGATGCAGGTTTGGGCTAATATGGGATATTTTGTATTCTTTATGAATCCTCGTGGTGGAGATGGAAGAGGAAATAGTTTTGCGGACATTCGTGGTAAATATGGAACAATTGATTATGATGATCTGATGAAATTTACCGATGAGGTTTTAAAACAATATCCAGCGATTGACGCAAGTCGAGTTGGAGTGACAGGAGGAAGTTATGGAGGCTTTATGACTAACTGGATCATTACACATACAAATCGTTTTAAAGCAGCCGCAAGTCAGCGTTCAATTTCCAACTGGATAAGCTTTGCGCATACTTCTGATATTGGAGATTTCTTTGCGAAGGATCAGCAGGCAGCCGATACTTGGAGCAACGTTGAAAAATTATGGTGGCATTCTCCTTTGAAATATGCGGATCAATGTAAGACACCTACCTTGTTTATTCACAGTAATGAAGACTATCGCTGTCCATATAGTGAAGGATTACAGATGTATAGTGCTTTATGTGCGCATGGTGTAGAGACTCGTTTATGTATGTTTAAGGGTGAAAACCACGAGTTATCAAGAAGTGGAAAACCAAGACATCGTGTAAAACGATTAGAAGAGATATCAAACTGGATGCACCATTATCTGATGCAGAAATAGACCTTTTTGCGTATTCTATGGAAATGTTGATAGAATACGCTTTTTTTGTTCGATGAATAAAGAAAACGTGGTATAATTTTAGACAAATGAGAAGAAAAGAGGGAGACTATGCAATTTTCCAAACGTATGCAGAATTTATCTGAAAGTGTTTTTACAAAACTAGATAGAGAAAAAGATGCTATGTTGAAAAAAGGTAGAAAAATATATGATTTTACAATTGGATCACCAAAGATAGCACCTAGTAAAGAAGTCATGAATGCTCTTGTTCAGGAAGCAATGAAAAAGGAAAGTTATATGTATTCTTTACATGATACAAAAGAATTAAAGGAAACTATTCAGAACTGGTATAAGAATCGATATCATGCGGATTTAGAAGAAGATGAAATTTTATCCTTACAGGGTTCACAAGAAGGCTTGGCACATATTGCGCTGGCTTTATGTGATGAAGGAGATATTGTCTTAATACCTGCACCTAGTTATCCGATTTTTGCGAATGGGCCTAAAATTGCAGGAGCTAAGGTATATGAAATGCCAATGAAAAAGGAACATGATTATCTGATTCAGTTTAAGGATATACCAGAAGATATAGCGAAGAAAGCAAAAATGATGATAATATCTTATCCAAACAATCCAACAGGCGCAACAGCTCCAGATTCTTTCTATGAAGAGCTGATTCGTTTTGCGAAAAAATATGATATTATCGTTATTCATGATACTGCCTATAGCAATTTAGTGTTTGATGGAGAAGAAGGCAAGAGTTTTCTAAGTTATGAAGGTGCCAAGGATATTGGTATTGAATTTAATTCATTTAGTAAAACATATGGTATGGCGGGAGCTAGAATTGGTATTTGTGTTGGAAATAAAGAAGTTGTTGATGTGTTAAGACGATTAAAAAGCAATATTGATTATGGAATGTTTTTGCCAATTCAAAAAGCTGCGATTGCGGCATTGACACAAGATCAGTCTATCGTGAAAGAAACTAGAGATATTTATCAGAGAAGAAGAAATCGCATTATGGAAGGCGCAAGAGAAGCAGGATGGATGATTGAACCTTGTAAGAGCACGATGTTTTTATGGGCAGAAATTCCAGAAGGGTATCAGGATAGTGAAAGTTTTGCGTTAACTTTATTACAGACATGTGGGATTTTAGTTACTCCAGGCAGTTCTTTTGGAAAATATGGTGAAGGTTTTGTGAGAATCGCCTTAGTACAGGATGATGATGTAATCGAAGAGGCATTAGCTGTTTTAAAAGAAAGTGGACTTTTTAAAAAATGAGAACATTAATTGCGATTGGAGGAGGCAGCTTTCAGAAAGGTGAAACAAGAAAGATTGATGAATATGCCATTTCACGATGTCATTCAGAAAAGCCAAAAGTCTTGTTTCTAGGAGCTGCTAGTCGTGATGATCAGGGATATGCAAAGCGATTTAAACAATATTATCGAAGTTTAGGCTGTGAGGTAGAAGCTTTACGTTTGTTGCATACAAAACTTAGTGATGAAGAAATAGCTAAGAAATTAGAAGAAAAAGATCTTTTATATTTAGGAGCTGGAGATACAACTCTTCTTATGGAACAGCTAGAGGCTCATCAATTAATAGAAGTTATACGTAAACAATATGAACACGGACTTGTTGTGTGTGGTCTTAGTGCAGGTGCCAATGTACTCTTTAATCAAGGCTATAGTCAAAGTGAAGAAGGCTTTTCTCTTGTGGATGGAATGCATTTAATCGAAGGTGTTTTTTGTCCACATTATCAAAAAGAAGAGCGTAAAGGATTTGATGTATTAGACACAGGATCTATACGAAAGATTGGTTGTGTAGATAAAGCAGCTTTCGTGAAAGAGGAAGATAAAGAGTTTTTTCTAGAAGGATGAAAAAGCTCTTTTTGTTTTATAGAATGTCCTTTATTTTAAAGTAAAAAGGGAAATTACTTGCAAATTGTTTCATTTTTGTCTATAATGAACAGGTCTTAAAGAACATCGTATATACTTTCGAGAATGGTGAAAGCGTTTCTACCTGAAAACCTATTTCAGACTACGATGAAGGGATATATGAATGCTGCTTTTTTTGCGGTATTTTTTTGTTTGTAAAGACAGAAAGAGGGTACTATGTTAGAAAAAGTGTTTAAATTAAAAGAAAAGCAGACAACTGTAAAAACGGAAATTATTGCAGGTATTACGACATTTTTAGCGATGGCGTATATCTTAGGAGTCAATCCAGCAATTCTTCATGATTCTGGTATGGACGTTTCGTCTGTTTTTATGGCAACCGCTATTTCTGCCGGATTTGCAAGTATTGTAATGGGGGTTATTGCTAATTATCCAGTGGCTTTAGCAGCTGGTATGGGAGTCAATGCATTATTTGCTTATACCATTTGCGGACAGATGGGAATGAGCTGGCAGGCTGCTTTAGCAGGTGTATTTGTTTCTGGTTTAATTTTTATTGTGATTTCTGTTACTGGAATTCGTAAAGTAATTATTAATGCGATTCCTAAGCAATTAAAGATGGCAATCGGTGCAGGTATTGGTTTCTTTATTGCATTTGTAGGATTGAAAAATGCTGGGATTATTGCAGGAAGTGAATCTACTTTTGTGACAATTGGAAATTTTGCGGATCCTACAGTTTTATTAGCTTTATTTGGTATTATCATTACCATTGCGCTAATTGTGAAAAAAGTTCCAGCAGCTGTATTTGTAGGGATGGTTATTACTGCAGTAGTAGGAATTATCTGTGGTAGTGTATTTGGTTTGGAAGGAATGCCAGCATTGCCTGAAAGCATGTTTGAAGTAAACTTTGAAATGCAGGCAGCAGGTTCATTTATGGAAGGAATGGGAGAGCTATTTGCGAATCCGTTAAAAGCTTTTGTTATTATCTTCTCTTTCCTATTCGTTGATTTCTTTGATACAGCAGGAACATTAGTTGCGGTAGCGAATCGAATTGGTTTAGTAAATGAAAAAGGTGAATTGGAAAATGTAGAACGTGCATTACTTGCGGATGCAATTGGTACTGTGGCAGGTGCTGCTTTAGGTACATCTACCGTTACATCTTTCGTAGAATCTACATCTGGTGTTGAAGTTGGTGGTAGAACAGGATTAACTGCATGTACTACTGGTATCTTATTCTTTGTGTCTATTTTATTCTCACCAATCGTATTATCTGCTGTTACAAATGCGGTAACTGCACCGGCACTAGTAATCGTTGGTATTTTAATGGCTCAGCAGCTGAAAGAAATTGAATGGGATGAAATGGTGTATGCAATTGCAGGTTTCATTACTATTGTTATGATGATTCTAACATATTCTATTTCTAATGGGATTGCATTTGGTTTTATTGCTTATGCTATTGCGATGGTTGCGGCAGGAAAAATCAAAGAAATCCACATTACAGTTTGGGTATTAATGGTAATCTTTGTGATTTACTTTGCATTGCCACAATTTATGTAGAAATATATTTTAAAATTAAAAAAATAATGATATGATTATACATGGAAATAACAACGTTTCTATGCCGCCGATACTATACATCTAACTAGTATCGGTTTCTTAATAAGGAGGTTTTTCATGGCTGATAAGATTATTGTACTTGACTTTGGTAGTCAGTATAACCAGTTAATTGCACGACGTATCCGTGAGTTTGGTGTTTATTCAGAATTACACCCTCATACTCTAACATTAGAAGAAATCAAAGCATTTGGTGATGTTAAGGGAATTATTTTCTCTGGTGGACCAAATAGTGTTTATGATGAAAATGCATTTAAATGCGATCCAGCTATTTTTGAATCTGGTATTCCTATTTTAGGTATTTGTTATGGAATGCAGATGACACATTATATGAATGGCGGAAGTGTAAAAGCTTGTGAAGCAAAAGAATATGGAAGAACTGAAATTACTGTTGAATCTGATTCTTTATTATTTAAAGGTCTTCCTAAAAAACAAATCGTTTGGATGAGTCATGGAGATCAGGTAGATAAATTAGCAGAAGGTTATGTAAAAGATGCATCAAGTGATACATGTACATATGCTGCCACAAGTAATGAAGAAAAGAAAATTTATACATTACAGTTCCATCCAGAAGTTCGTCATTCTGAGTATGGAAATGATATTCTTAAAAACTTCGTATTTGAAGTATGTAAAGCCAACAATGACTGGTCTATGCATAGTTTCGTAGATATGGAAATTGAAAAAATCCGCGCAACTGTTGGTTCTGATAAAGTATTATTAGGATTAAGTGGTGGTGTTGATTCATCTGTAGTTGCGGCATTATTGCATAAGGCAATTGGTGATCAGCTAATTTGTATGTTCATTGATCATGGTCTTCTTCGTAAAGGAGAAGCGGAAAGTGTTATGGAGACATTTGGTCGTGAAATGAATATCAACTTAGTGAAGATCGATGCAAAAGATCGTTTCTTAAGTAAATTAGCTGGTGTAAGTGATCCAGAAAAGAAACGCAAAATTATTGGTAATGAATTCGTGTATACATTTGATGAAGAAGTTAAGAAACTTACTTCTGGTGAAAATATCAAATGGTTAGCACAGGGTACACTATATACCGATGTAATCGAATCCGGTACAAAAACGGCACAAACAATCAAATCCCATCACAATGTTGGCGGATTGCCAGAAGATATGCAGTTTAAATTGATTGAACCATTAAATACATTGTTTAAGGATGAAGTTCGTGCATTAGGTACAGAATTAGGATTACCTGATGAAATGGTATGGCGTCAGCCTTTCCCAGGACCAGGTCTTGGTATTCGTGTATTAGGTGATATTACAGAAGAAAAATTAGAAATCGTTCGTGAATCTGATTATATTCTTCGTGAAGAAATTGCTAAAGCAGGATTGCAGAAAGAAATCTGGCAGTACTTTACTTGCTTAACAAATATGCGTTCTGTAGGTGTTATGGGAGATCAGCGTACTTATGATTATGCAGTAGCAATTCGTGCAGTAACATCTATTGATGGTATGACAGCAGATTGGGCTAAGATTCCATATGAAGTATTAGATGTAATCAGTAATCGTATCGTAAATGAGGTTAAACATGTAAATCGAGTAGTGTATGATATTACAAGTAAGCCTCCTGGAACAATTGAGTTCGAATAGTATACAGATAGCAAAAAAGCCTTTAAATAAAGGCTTTTTTTGTGTTTGTTGATACCGTTGGGTACATTTTGAGTACATACTATTTGTGTATACTACTGTAAAGAGTAATGTAGAATATGTTTTTTTATACTTTTAAAATTTATTTTTATTTTAATTTTCTAGTTCTAATGTTAGAGAACTATAAAATTCAGGATCTGATAGATTTAATGATTTGAAGTTATCTTTTAGCTTGATTGCGCAAGGCTTGAAGGTAAGATATGTTAATCCTCCACTAACCGCACCACCTACAACAGGAACAACTTTGGATACACCTTTAGCAAATACATCTTTTGTCATTTTAAATCCAAGTGTTGTCGCTACTTTTTTTACAATTGGATATAAAGTTGTCTTAGTTAAAGCTTTTTGTGCTAAAGTTTTCGACACTTTATTTCCTGCAGTTTCTGCAATAATCTTGACACCTTGATTTGCTCCATTAACACCAAACATGACACCTAGAAAAATAAGTAATTGATTCATCGTTTCATCGCTGATGTTATTTTCACTCAATTCAAACTCTTGGAATCCATATAAATATGCTAATTTTTGCATTACACGTAAAAGGAAACCAAAATATTGAGCGACATCTGCAGGTATTGTTGCAGCCATTGCAAATCCCCCAGGAATTCCTGCTGCAAAAGAAATAGCGGAAACTTTGTTTGTTTCATATTCTATGACTTGATCTGCTATTTCGTTAATTTTTTCTCTTGGTATTCCCATAGATGCTGGATTGGAAGAAATAGCTTTTAATACTTGTTCTTCTGGATAATATTTAATTAATTCTTTAAATAAGAATTCACTTCTTTCAATCTTGACTCCTGGAACATGTAAAGCACGTACCAATACATCTTGTGGAGTGATCTCTATTTCTGAAATTTTATCTGATGCCAAACTTGCTAGCTCTTGTGTTTTTTCTACAGAAGCATTTATTACACTTCCAGCAGTATCTGCAATAGTTTTTGTAGAGCTTTTCACTAGTTCGCTTGATTTAGAAGCTAATTCGTTTAAATCTACATTTTTTGTTAATTCTCCTACTTTTGATAAAGAATCTTTAAAAAGTTTGTTAAAGTCAGCCATTTTATTTCTCCTATTTATTGTTATTTTTCTTCACGCTTTTTTCTATCTAATTCAATTTTTTCTTTATTACGTTGCATTACATTTTGTAGATATTCTAATTGCTTCTTGGATTGCTCTTCTAGAGATAATTCAGGAAGCTTTTCTTTTGTTAAAATAGCTTGATATTTCTCTTTGATAAGTTCTTTTTGATTTTGATAATATAAATCATCCATTAAATAGTTTTTATGCTTATTGTAGGCTTGGTTGATTTCGTTAATTGCTTCTACTAATGTGGCATTTTCGGAATAAGAGTCATTTCCATAAACTGTTAGCTGTGCATAGTAACGATCATCTTCGGCCTCTATATCATTATAAGGACGTCTATTTACTTCGATTTCAAATCCTAGTTCGCTAATTTCTAGTAATTCAAATAGAAAGTCGACGACATCATCCATGGATGTGATCGATTTTTTATTGTTTGATATTTCGCATAACCAATCTAATGAAACATTACATCTTTTTGCAATAGTAACAAGGATGTCTTGGTTAGGTGTATTCTTATTATTTTCATAGGCTGATACAGAAGGCTGAGGAATTTCTAATAAATCCGCAAACTCTTTTTGTGTCATGTTCATATCTTTTCTTAATTGTTGTAATCTATTTCCGAAACTCATATTGTCTTCCACCTTTTTAAGTATTATTTATCATTATATCATAATTTCATATAAAAATAAGTATATATATAAAATATAAGCAAATCATATAAATATATAAAATAATTGTTGACAACTCCAACAGAACTCTTTACAATATGAAATATAAGATTTTCATATAAATATATAAAAAGATAATCACTGATGGGTCCCGAATATTAATCAATACATAAGAAAGCGAGGTGATTATCAATGGCAAAGAAAATCTTATTAAGAGCAGGAGATGTAGCTGAAATGTTAGATGTATCTATTAGTAAAGCATACAAAATCATTCACGAAGCGAATGAAAAACTAGAAAAAATGAACAAGCTTACTATTAGAGGTAGAATTCCTTTTGAATATTTAAATGATATTCTTTATTTCAGTGAGTCAAACGTGAATAAGGAGGATGATCAAAATGGCAACAGCGAAGAAGAATCCGATAACTAACAAATGGGACATTCAAATTCGATACAAAGATTCTTTTGGAAACAATA
>OLQY01002519.1_pt1 | contig 11385 bp, 15 predicted proteins | sample 1672851 | NCBI WGS metagenome assembly OLQY01 (sample SAMEA3136730, study PRJEB25190) | human gut metagenome | reverse complement strand
ACAAAAATGTGATTGATGTCCTCTCTTCCATTCAATATGTGAAATTTCAGCTCAAGCATAAAATCCTGTTGCGGTGCGATGAAGAAGACGCACAGGGTATTTTGTCGTCTACAGGCGATACTGCCTATCATCTTCCGTCATTAAATCCATTCCCCGTAGATTTATTCGCTACTGTGACTTTAGAAGAAATTACGGAGCATGAATATAATCAGCTTAAATTGGCTCACTGTATGTCACCGGAAGAAATTATTGACCGGTATACGATGAGTCTGTTGGAACAGGGGGTAATTTGATGACCGAGTTTGTAGAGAGTTTAAAAAGATTATATGGCAACAAAATGCTGAAAAATGAACAGTTAGATCATCTCCTCTCTATTGACAAAATCTCAAAGGAGGAGCTTGAGTACATCAAAAGAAAGGAGGAGTAAAGTGTATACGTTTTTAATTCAAAATGACAATAGCGTAATCGCTACAGAACGACAAAGAATCATGCAGTGTTCCAAACTGGTTGATGTGTTACAGATTATTGTGCCTAAGTTCTACAACGGTCTGGAAATGGCAAATTATAGCGCACGACTTGAGTATCTTACGCCAATTAATCATAAGTACAATTATGTCGAATTAAAAATTGCCGATGCTAATTATAAGACGGATTATCTGCTGTATAAAATCCCAATTGATATCAATCTCACGTCCGAAGTTGGAGATGTGGAGTTCATGGTTACATTTATCGAAGTGACTATGACTGAAGACGGTGTGGTAAATACTCCTGTTCGAAAGACAGACGCATTTACAATGCCAATTATTCCAATTACAAGATGGTTCACGGATATTTCCGATGGTCTTGACACAATGGATCAGCGCATAATTGCAATGATGGAAATGCAGAACGCAATGATGGATACCCAGAAAATCATCCAGGCAAATAAGCTTGATGACATCAAACTGGATACGGATATCAATATGATTTATGGCACGTCTGGCGGTGTCAAACAAGGTAAAGGTATCAAATTGCAGGACTTAGGTGATGCTATTGCGGATAATACGGCAGATGGTATGGTCTATGTCAATACCTTCGATGACGAGGAGGGTGATGGCTAATGGCTACCAAAACTTCCGCAAACAGAGCAAAATTCTCGCTTGTCAAGTTTAATGACATCGAGCGTCTTATCAACGATGGTAAGCTTGATGTAAATGATATTATCTACACCAAAGATACGCACGAAAATATTCTCATTGGTTCTGATTTATCTATTAATCCGGTTCGTTCTAAGATCTATCGTTTCCTCGATGTTGCTACAGCGGAAAGTGCACTAAATAGTGCAACCGATTCTTATGAGGGTCAAATTGTCGCCATTCTTACTGACGGAGCTTATACGGCTTACATCGTCAATAAGAATACGGGCGGCTCTTTTTATGTTACCAGACTAAGCGAGGATGTAAAGACTTTAAACTACGATACATTAGGCAATAGACCGATTGACAATCTTGATGGTACTTTAGATAACCCGATTACCATTTCTGATTTGGCAACCGGCATCTATAAAGTTCGTGGTCAGTATAAGATTTGTCCCAGTGATTTTACAACTTATATTTCTGGCAACGATCATATTTTTCTGGTTAATCACGGAGATACTGAAATCTCTATTCGCAAAATCACAGCCACAGACATGTTCAATTATGTCGTAACTGATGGCTCTATCACTTCTCAATCTGAAATTCCAACAAAAGACTGGATTGAAAAACAGGGTTATGCAACCAAGACGTATGTTGATGAACAGATTGCAGCCCTGGATTTTATCACCAAAGATGAGATCTCAGACTACGTTGCAAATGTCATCGAAACCACACTCGATCCGATGATGGATGCGCGGATTGAAACCAAATTAAATGAAAGCCTCAATGAAGTTGAGGATTCAGATATCAGTAACTTATTCTAATTTTTCACAAGGAGGAAAATAATATGGCAACTACGTTTACTTATGTATCTTTACAGAACCTTCAGCAGTATGACAGTTTAATCAAACCGTATATTGATGGTAAAGTAACTGCTGGTGTCGCAGGTTCTTTGAAGACTGTATCTCTTGATGGCAACACTCTGAAATTCTATACCGTTGCAGAGCCAGTTGGCGTTACTGCCCCGGCATTTACCATCGAACTTCCACAGCAGGATATCACTGGTTTCTTAACCAAATTCGAAGCTGCTACTGTTGGTGACGTTGTTATCGTTGGTGATGACGGCAAGGTTATCAAAGACAGTGGTATTAAGCTGACTGACCTTGCAACTCTCGCAAATGTAGATGAGAAGATTGCTGCTGCAAAGAAACTGATTGACGCTGACATCAAAAAGAACACCGATGCGATTGCTAAACTAAATGGTGACGAGATTACCGATGGTTCCGTTGCAAAGGCTGTAAAGACCGCTCAGGACACCTTACAGGGCAAGATTGATGCCAATAAGAAAGAAGTTGATGGTAAGATTGGTACTCTCACTGATTTAACCACCGATGATAAGACCAGTCTTGTAAAGGCTATTAACGAGAATAAGGCTGCTATTGACGCAGCTAAGGCGGCTGACGAGGTAACTCTTGACACTACTACCACTACAGCCGGTATGCTCAAATCTTACACCGTAAAACAGGGTGCTAGAACTGTTGGTGTTATCGACATCCCGAAGGATATGGTTGTAAAATCCGGTGTCGTTGAAGTAAATCCGAAAGGTCAGAAAGCAGGTACTTACATTGTCCTGACTCTGGCAAACGCTACCGAGGACAAGATTTACATTAACGTTGCATCTCTGGTAGATATTTACACTGCCGAGCAGAAAGCTACACAGGTACAGCTCACCATTAATCCAACCACCAGAGAAATCAGTGCAGTCATCGTTGCCGGTTCTATCGGTACTGCCGAGTTAGCAGATGGCGCAATTACCACTGTTAAGATTGCTGATGGCGTTGTAACTAAGGAAAAACTGGCTACCGCAGTACAGGCATCTCTCGACAAGGCAGATAGTGCTTTACAGGAAGCTGATATCGCTGGTCTGAGAAAGGATGTTGCAGCTAACAAGGCTTCTCTGGCTGAGGGCGGCGCTACCGACACTGCTATTAAGGCAGCTAAACAGGCAGCAGATGACGCTCAGGCTGCTGCTGACGAAGCAAAGGCAGGAGTTTCCGGCTTAGACACCAGAGTAAAAGCACTTGAAGGCGTAAAATATGTCGCTGCTACAGAAGCAGAAATCAAAGCTCTCTTTCCAACTGCTTAGTTAATAAAAATATTAGATTCGCGGGGATGAAATATTCCTCGCGAATTTTTACTATGGAGGTATATGATTGATGAAATATCTCAATTTAGAGAACTTAAAAACGATTATTGCAGAATGCCAAAAAATTTTTGCTGGAATTAAGCACAAACATACAACATCTGATGTTACAGGGTTGGATGAAGCATTGGAAAACGCAGCAAACATTGTATATACAACCCGTGATGAATACGATCAATTAGAAAAGAATGGAGCATTGGATTCTAACGCGACTTATGTTACCACCGATGAATTAGAGAATATTACCGATTCTTCTGTACAACTTTGGAATACTTCATCTTCTCTCGCGCAACAAGGCAAGTATCTCTCCTATTCAGATCAGAATGGTGGTAAATACTTATCTCTTATGAATAGCAATGATAATACTGCTGTAGCTCACGCAAAACTTATGGATGGGGAATCTGGCGAAGGAATGGATGTAGACGCGGATAAAGTAAAAACTTTAGACACAAAAGGGATTCTTGTTGAAGCATTAGGTGAAACTACGGCACAAGCTTTGATTGATGAAGTTGCGAAACGGGTATTAGATTTAAGTAACGAAACAAATGATTTAACTGGTCGAATGACAACGGCTGAAAAGTCAATTACTTCGTTAAATAGCAATTTTCTTAATACTCCACAAATATCCGATATAAAAGCATTTTGCAAATCCCTCTCATTAAAGCAAACTTCTTGTTTTCTTGCAAATGGTTCAACTTACACAGGTGATCAGCCAAACTCTACCCAACAATGGGCTTACGCACCAGGAATTGCTATTAGAAGATGGGATGCTGTATATATTTTATGGTTTAGTGGGACGAGAAATCTTGCGATTGGTACGTATAATGTAAATACAGATACTTTGTCATGGAATGTAAAATAGCAATATTGAAACACTAGATTATAATGCCAAAAATGCAAAAAATCCAGCAGAATTATCAATTGCACATAGTAATGAATGTAATTTGTGCTATGGTTTTAATAATACTGCGTTTTATTTTAATTATCGCGGTGCTAATCAAAAAATAACACGATATAATTTTGCTGATGGACAAGGTAAAACTATATTTTATATTGATTCGTCTGGTCTTCATGTTTGATAAAATAGCAACATTTCTGTTCTACGTAAGATTTGGTTTGATGACACTTCTGCATCTGATATAAAAGAGCTGTTAAAAGCTAAATGCAGATTAATTCAAAAAAAATAAACTTGGGGATGGTCTGGTCAAAATTTCGGATTCACAATCGGTCAAAAATATGGCGGAACCATTAGAATAGCCTTTTTCGATTTCTATAACATTTATCAGGCAACGTCAAGTACAGATGACAGTCTTAGTAATTTCGCCGTAACCTCTGTTAAGTTCACAACGATATAAAATAGCAACATAGTCCCCTTAATGACTAAACAAATTGCTTTGCCTAATATGAAAGATATCTTGATACAATCATCTAAGGCTTACGACATTATTATGATTGTTGGAGTTTATAGCGTATATCCAATATTCTGTATTATCCCATTAAATAACAATTTAACAAAGTAAACTTCAGGCTTCCTTTTAGGAGAAGATTATAATAGGAGGAATTTATTTCTCACTACATACTTAGGAGGAAGCTTATGTTAAATAGAATTGTAAAAAGTGTCGTTCAGGCTATGAGTGATACATTAACGTCATACCACCTGTTAATCATTTATATTGATAACACTATTTTATCTTGAGATAGATGGAATATCAAGTATTTTTATTTTAACTTTGAAAAACAAATCTCTACTCTCCCGTTACAGGAAGACACAAGGATTTCATAATAAATTTCTGAGCAGATGAAAACTGATTTTCGTCTGTTTTTTTGTTGCCTAAAACCCTATTAAATTCACTAAAGGAGGACTTTAAATGATAGGATCTACAAATTTAAGCGGTGGTGGCGGTGTCGGCTCCGATGAATTGACTGCTACCGCCGCGAATGTACTCGAAGAAACTACGTATGTCGGCGCGGATACTGATGACGAGCTGGCAGAAGGTACAATGCAGCATCTCACCAATCACGCTACGATTACTCATACGGCAGAAAATGCCACGAAAGTAATCAAGGGTGATGCAGCTTTTACATCTACTAACAGCGATGGAACGGCGCGTGCAGAAATCAGATATAATGGCACTGAAGGGTTTATTACACCCAATACATTATTCGCTGTACCACAGGGAGATATGGCTACTGCTGGCGGACTGACTGCTGGGAAATTATTAGAAGGACAAAGTGCATTTGGAATCGCTGGTGCTGCCACTTCTGATGCGACTGCGACAGCAAATCAAATTTCAAGTGGGAAAATTGCTTATGTTAAAGGTTCTAAGATTACAGGTACTCTTGCAGAACGCGGACAATCTCAGTATGGTAATTTTAGACAGGGTAATGGATATGTAGCCATCAATGCACTTCCAGAGGGTATTTATCGGTCAAATGGAGCTGCTTGGGCTCCAGAGGCACGTATCGCAACCTCAACATTAGCAAGCGGAATTGGGCTTAATGCTAGTGTTATTAAGAAGGGTGTTTCCATATTGGGTATTATCGGAACATTCGAAGGTTGGGTTGAGAATAGTTTAGTATTATATAATAAAGGCTCTTGGAATTATATATCTAAGGGCGGTGTAACAGGTATGAAGGGCGTAACTAATGGAGTTGTGATGACTCCTTATAGAACGGTTGATGGGCATAATATCACTTATTATGATGCGATTATTAGACTCAATGCTACTTTTCCTTTAACATCATATAATTATGTTAAAGTGGCTATGACTTGTACTGGATCCTCAGAACTTGTAACGGGTTATGTAGGGGTCCATAGTTCTGCTAGTATAACAGATCTAAATTTTTATGCTATGAGCAGTCTTACTAATCCTAATGGGGTTTGTATTTCAAATATATCATCATTATCTGGGAATTATTATATATACATTGGAGCAAGATCAAACCTTGTTCGAGGTTATCAAATTAATGTGACAGTAAATACAATTATGGTTTCAGTTACCTAATCTAAATATGCTTGGACAGTATACAAAGTACCTTCACATGAAAATCTAGATCCACCACCATTACTTTCCATAAAACCAAAAATGCAATAATTCCCACTTAAACTAGAAACATTTACGCTATACCAAACCTCCATTGCCGAAGCTGCACAATCTATGTACGAACTGAATGAATTACCTGTCATAGATGGGCTTCCTACTCCGAATCTTACATAATTAGGAACATTATAGCTATAAATAGTTGTTATTAAAACGTGTAAGGTTTTATATGGTGTTAGAACTATTTGCTCTGAGAATCGACCTAATATATGAGCATTCTGTCCACTATTGACGCTAATAGATATATATTGATTATCTATCCTAACTCCATATTTAGTTGAACCAGTCCCCCATGAATTTGTTTTTGTTACGTTAGTATTCCATCCATTATAACCAGTTGATTTTCCTTTATTTTTTAATATTAACGTACTGCTTGCAGATCCTTCAAATGTGCCGATAATACCCATTATCTAAATAGCACATTCAGGAACATATGTTCTGCAAAATTCTTGACAACTTAACTAGCCTGTATTATGATGTATTTAAAATCATAACGCAGGAGGATTGAACAACATATGAAGGTATCACGTCAAATGAAGAATTGTTCTAAATGCGGTCAAGTATATATAAATTCTACGGGACAGAACCTTTGTCCAAATTGCAGAATAAAATACTATCAACCAAATTATAATAGACACCCTATCAAACGCACAGAATTAGTCCTAGAACGCGGCAAAATACTCTCATTGAATATTTTTACGTCTAACGAATAAATCCCTCAAATAAGGCATTCTGAGAGCTTACCATGTCACTACCCTGTCTATGATCGCCCTTTGTTCGGTTGATGTCTTTCTGAGATATATTCTGGTTGTATCAATGTTTTCATGTCCCATCAAATCTGCAAGTAAGGTTAAGTCATTATGCTTATACAAAAAATTCTTAGCATATCTGTGCCGGAATGAATGCGGATATACCACTTCGGCTGATACTTTTGATTTTTCAGCATATCTTTTAATCTGTTGTGCCAATCCGCGCGTTGTAATTTGATTCCCAAAACGGTTCAGAAAAATAAAGCCGCTCCTTCTCCCTGTCTTTTCAATCCATATCAATGCTTCTTTTTGAAGTTTTGCTGGAATAAAGATTCTGCGAAGTTTACCGCCTTTGGTATATAAATCCACATATCCCATCTCGACATTCTCGCCCTTAAATCTAACAAGTTCACTAACACGCGCACCTGTCGCAGCCATGAACCAAATCGCAAAATACCATTGTTTGTTCTCTATTTTCTTAAATTTGCGTTTTAAATAGATATAATCGGCGTTACTGATTACGTTCTCAAGAAATGTCTTACGCTGGATTCGAACGGTCTTCAATCTGAGCTTTTCTTTTCCAAGATACTGTAAATACTTATTGATTCCCAAAATTCTGACGTTGACAGTGCTGGGCGCATAATGCTCCATTAAATACTCTTTGTATGATAAAAGATTGGTCTTATTCACTTCTGGATAATGTGCTTTAAAATAGTTGGCTGTCCAAACATAGTTCTGGATTGTGCTGTCGGCTAAATTTTCTCTTCTTAAAAATGTCTCGTATTTCATAAATGATATTCTCCTTTTTCTTCCGTATATCATTTATGTTCTCTTATTCTCATTGCAATGTAGGCGAATCGCGCCAGAAAGGAAAACCACATGAAAATTTATGTTAATGAACGATATGAAATTGTGGATGTAAATACCACAACTGATGAAACCCTGAAAGAATACGAAATTTCCGATGAACAGTTTAAAGGAAAATGCATCGGATTTATTCGCGGCTATAAATATGAACCAGTTTGGAAAATTGCCATTGATCCTGAAACGAACCTGCCACAGGTCGATGAAGAAGGTAATCAGGTTTATGAACTGGATGAAGATGGAAACAAAATCAACGCTGGATGGAGTTTGTATCCGTACTGGGATTATAACCAGCTCTGTCAGATGCAGCTTGAATACGAAAATAAACAACTTGTACTAGCTATGGCAAATATGATTGGAGGCGTTGCAAATGATTAATGATATGCAAAAAAAGATTCTGGTAAAAGCAATCGAAATCGGTGTGGAAAGTGGTGAGGATGCACTAGAAATTTTTAAGTCTTATCCAAACTTATCCATCGCTGAGAAACAGGAAATTGGTAAGGAAGTTGGCATTGAATACTCTCCTACTCTCGCGGAGGCTCTGACGGAGAAAATCGCGGAATTATCTAGTGCTTGCAATAAAGCCATTGAGGACGGTATAACAATTCAAATTGATGGAGTAGATGAGCATTTTTCTTATGGTATCGCATCTGGAGATCAGAGCAACATTGATTCCTTGTTCCAGCTCTCAGCAGCGACAAAGCTTCAACAGCCATATCACTGCGATGGAGGTTCTTGTAAGTTATATACACCAGAACAGATTGCATCTATCTATATCGCTGAAAAAATGAACGCTACCGTTCAGACCACATACTTCAATCAATTAAAGCATATGATTTCTGATACGTATAAAGAAGAATCTGATGTTGAAACCGTCCTTGATATTACCTACGGTGTTTCTCTGACAGGAAAATATCTGGATGATTACAATCAGATCATGGAGCAGAGCAACCTTATCGTAAAGGCGGTGACAGCAAATGAGTCAAAGGATACAGAAAACGCTGAAGTTACTGCTTAAATACGGATTTCTTTATTGTGTAGGTGGGAGTATTTATTATGGCATAGAAATCTTGTGGCGCGGTTTCAGCCATTGGACGATGTTTTGTCTGGCTGGAATGTGTTTTATTTTTGCTGGGTTACTCAATGAAATAGAGTCTTGGGAAATGCCGTTGTGGAGACAAATTCTACAAGCATTGGTATTTACTTTATGCGGAGAGTTTACATGCGGATGTATTGTGAACTTATGGCTTAAATGGGATATTTGGGATTACTCAGATATCCCATTTAATTTATTGGGGCAAATTTGTTTGCCATATGCACTCCTATGGACTCCACTCATTCTGGTAGCAATTGTTCTTGATGATTATTTGAGATATTGGTTTTTTGGAGAAGAGAAACCTAGATATAAATTGATTTAAAACGAAAGAAGGAATTTATATGAATATGTATTCTTCCATTGAAGCTACTATTGATGCAGTAATTAATATTGCTTTAGCAGAAGTTGGATATATTGAGAAAGCATCTGGAAAGAATTTATATGATAAGACAGCAAATGCTGGAGATAAGAATTATACCAAGTATGGATATGAGATGCATAAAATTTATCCGGCTGTTATGGATTACCCGGCATATTGGTGTGGGAGTTATGTGGATTGGTGTTTTTATAAAGCTTTTGGAGTATGTAATGCTAAAAAGGTATTATGTGGAGATTTTGATGATTATACTGTAGCCGCTGCTCAATTATATAAAAATAAAGGCGCTTGGTACACATCCAATCCTAAACGTGGGGATCAAGTATTCTTCACAAACGGAAAGAGAATTTGTCATACAGGTTTAGTTTATAAAGTAGATTCAAAATATATTTATACTGTAGAAGGGAACACAAATGGATCATCTGGCATTGAACGAAATGGTGGCATGGTGTGTAAAAAGCACTATGCTTTGAATAATTCACGTATTGCTGGTTATGGTAGACCATTATATAGTCTTGCTGTTAGTCCAGATAGTCAATTAACCACTTATGATATTAAAACAGGTATTAAGGGCGTTTCTGTGAGTGTAGACGGTGGTTTAAATATTCGTTCTTACCCTGTTTCTGGAAATGTCATTGGAGCTGTTCAAAATCAAATCTTAGTTCATCCAACTAAAAAGACATTTGTATCAAATGGAGATGTCTGGTATTACCTACCAGATAAAAATGGGTGGATTTCTGCTAAGTATATTGATGGTGGATGGGTATATGAAACGACAATTTCATCGCCTAGAAAATGGTGGTATATCCATAAAGGATACACCTGTACAACCAATGGATTCGAGGTAATTAACGGTTTAACCTATGCTTTCGATAAAGATGGTTATATGTATGAGAACGAAGAGATTCCAGCCGAAGCTGATTCTGAAGGTATAGTAAAGATTAAATAATAAATAGCAGAAATAAAAATACTTTGTTAAATAATGTTCTTATAGGGATAGTTGAGTTTAAATACTCTTCTATCCCTATTTTTTACGATTTTTTGAAAATTATTTCACTTGACTATGAGAAGATCCTGTGAGATACTAATTTGTGCAATCTGCCATTTCTGGGATTCAAACAGATTGCTTTTGGGGAATGTCAATAAATGGCGTTCCCTCATTTTTTCGCATTTTTACTAATAGAAATCACAGATTTGATAATATTCACGAAATATAAAAAATGGAGAGATTATTGTAAATTAATAATCTCTCCTGTTTTTGATCACATTTTATAAGCCATAAGTTATAGTTGCTAAAATCTACCCAAAAACACCTGTTAAACAGCCTCTTGAAATGGGCTAAAAATGGGCTAAAATACGAAAAATGGGTTAAGCAAAAATCGCTTAACCCCTTATTTTTCAATACTTGTAGCTTAGTCTTCTACTTTAACGATTTCTTTCTTGTTGTAGCTTCCGCAAGCTTTGCACACTCTGTGAGGCATCATCAGAGCACCGCACTTGCTGCACTTTACTAAGTTCGGAGCACTCATTTTCCAGTTAGCTCTGCGGCTGTCTCTTCTTGCTTTGGAAGATTTGTTCTTAGGACAGATAGACATGGTTACACCTCCTTAAATTCATTGAATATCTCCTGGATAACCGACATCCTTGGATCGAGCGACCTAGTGTCACAGGTACAAGTCCGAAGATTAAGATTTGTACCACATCTATTGCAGATCCCCTTGCAGTCTTCTCTGCACAGGACTTTCATAGGCAAGCTCAGTAGCAGTTCGTTGCAAACCAACTGGTCTACATCCAGATTGTACCCCTTCATAAAGGGTTCATCATCTAAACTCTCCTCCTGACCGTCCTGCACCTCAAACTCTCGTCCAAAATCCAGTTCGC
>OLQY01002516.1_pt1 | contig 11395 bp, 9 predicted proteins | sample 1672851 | NCBI WGS metagenome assembly OLQY01 (sample SAMEA3136730, study PRJEB25190) | human gut metagenome | reverse complement strand
AAATCAATTACTTTGACTTTTTCTTATATTATTTATAATGCTGTTATATTTAACAACATGACAACACGTTTCATTCTATATCGTTTTGGGCACTCTGTCAAGGCAGAGTGTCCAAAGCTTTGATTTATTTTCCATCTTTTACACTAAACAGGTCTGTACTTACATGTTTCTTATCCATCAGACTGTTATACTGTAGATACTGATACTGTGTGATCAGTTTTGTATATTCATTATTCTCAGACAACTCATGGTTCTTTCCATCTTTATCAACATATCCATTGGCATTTAATGCTGGGACTTCATTTCTCATATTTAATAAGAACTCATTGTATCTTGACATCTTTAAGTTTGTCTGCTGTAACATCAGGCTTGATAAATAGTTTGCACTGACATTTTCCACATCGCTCTTTGCATCAATATCATAATTTGCCCAGATGATAAATGGAACTGTATATTTCTTCTGCAGTTCTTTTAAACTTAAGCTGTTTAGAGATTTTCCATATAACAGCTCATAGAAAGAATCCTCAAGTTTTGGCTGATGATCTCCAAACATTACAACGATCGTTGGCTCTTTCTGATTCTTAAAGTAGTTGATGATCTTCTCGAATGCTCGATCTGATTCATGGATCAGTGATAAATAACGGTTTGCTGTATCTGTTGCCTTCTCATCTTTGATCTTGATCTCTTCCTTAAAGTTCTTGTCTGCGATCAGATATCCACCATGGTTCTGGATCGTTACATTGAATAAGAATAATGGCTGTCCCGCTTTTTTCTTATTAAAGATATCTATGATCTTATTGTAATCTTCTGCATCACTATACCATCCTCTGAATTTCTCTCCATTTGGATTCATAGATGTCTCATCTAAGAAATTATCAAATCCAATTAGCGGATATACCGTATCTCGGTTCCATCCGTGTGCTTTATATGGATGGAATGCCAGTGTATCATATCCCTGCTGTTTTAACTGAGATGCCAGACTTGGCACCTTATGTTTTACAAACTGTGTATATGCATTTCCGTTTAATGGAAGAGATGATACAGAGTTTCCTGTTAAGAACTCATACTCTGAATTACTTGTTCCTCCACCAAAAACAGATACCAGCATATGTCCTTTGATCGTATTTTCACTTAAACTATTGATAAATGGCATAACCTCTTTGTTTGTCTTGATCTTATTTACTACATTCAGATCTGAGAATGTTTCATTCATGATCACGACAACATTTGGTTTCTGTTTTAATTTCTTATTGGTTCCCTGTGTTACCTGATACTTATCTGCGATCTTATCTACCGCTTCTGGACTATATCCATCTGGCTGGGAAACGATCGTATACTGAATATTCATTAAAAAGCTTAAAATATATCCATTTTTTAAGTATCCTCTCTTCTGTTGCCAGAAGTTTACAGCAACACCTTTCTTTGACAAAAAGTCTACTCTTGTCAAGAAGAAAGAACTTCCTACTGTTACGATTGCTGTGATCAGTAATGCAACTAAACGTTTCTTCCAATGGAAGATCTTATATGTATCGAGTTTACATGCAAACACACATAATCCCAATAATACAACCGTCGCAACGATTGCTGGTTTATCATAACTTAATACATAATGATCTGCAACGTCCATTGCTGTTCCAAGTGCATAAATATCTGCCGGCGTGATCGGTGTTCCACGGAATGCTAATACAAAATAGTTTCCGATCGCAGCTGCATATAAAAATACATCTCCAACGAGCAACGCCCATTTCACACGGTTAAAGATCAGTAATAAAATGAAGAACAATATATAGTACCATAGGATGTTCATTCCAAATGCCAATTTATTCATCACACTGATCGGATTATAGAATACTTTTTCTACCATATAAAATGCAACCCATGGATTGACGATAAATAATGCCCATGTGAATCTCTTATTCCATTTTTCTGGAATCTTTAATGGTATAAGAATTAAAATGATCAAAGCAAGTGTGATCGCTACTGTTAAAACAACTGCTGATACATCAATCTGTGTCGTCCACACTCTGGTTCTAACATGAAAATTCTTCTGTGTTACACCATTTAATTTAGCTGACTGATAGATTTTTCCCATATTGCTTGATGTATACAGATATAATGGGCGTTCGGCCTTAATACCCTTTCCTGTTATCTCAATCGTATAAGTTTCCCCTTTATTCAACTTCTGATTCACGACTACTTTGTACCATTTATTTTCATTACGCAAAGTACGACGCATCGTTGCTTTCATATCTGTCAGTCCGTCAACCTCTAACAGTGTTGGAGTAATGTGGAAAATAGATTTTCCTTTACTGTCTTTTACATTCAGATCAATACTTCCAGCTCTTCCTGTCTGTTCGTTTCGGTCGATCATGATATCCAACCGTTCCATCGTATGTGAAACTGCTTTAAATTTCTGAACAACCTTATCACCATCTGTCACTTCAATCTTCGTCAGCTTATGTTCTGGTGTTCCTTTTGCAACTTTTTCGGAAAACTGGTCTTTGTTCATCAAAACCAATACGATAAATGCGATCAATGCTAAAACAATTCCATATTTCAGAACTTTTTGCATGACGCTGTGAAATTTTTGTAATTTCGTTTCACCATTTGTCTGTGTCATTTTACCTTACCTTCCATTCGTTTGTATTTCCCCAGTTATTTTTCCTTTTTCTCTCTTTTTCATTCTCTCTTAAAAATTCCCTAAGATTCTGAAATCTTTGGTTTCTTCTTTAATTCCTGCAAGGGAATTACGGATCGCAGGATCATCCAGATTCCCGATCACATCCACATAAAATCCGTATTCCCACTTTCTTCCTGGAAGTGGTCTGGATTCAATGTTACTCATACTGACATTGTTAAACATGAAATGCGTCAGAATATTGTATAAAGATCCTGATTCATGTGGCACGCTAAAACTGATGCTGACCTTGCCCGCATCTTTTCTGTACTGTTTCTTCTTTGACATGATCACAAATCTTGTTGTATTATTTCCTTCATCATTCACCTCACGTTTCAAAATCTCAAGTCCATACATCTTTGCAGCACGTTCACTGCAGATTGCAGCTTTCACAGGCTTATTATCATCTGCTACTTTCTTTGCGCTGATCGCTGTATTTGCAACTTTTACCTGATCCCAGTCTGGATGTTCATCCAAGAATCCTTTACACTGCATCAATCCTTGTGGATGAGAATATACTTTTTCAATCTTATCTAAGCTCGTTCCAGGAATTGCAGCCAATACATGCTTTACATCTACAGATTCTTCTCCCACGACGCAAATGTCATAGTCAAGGATCATATCATAAATTCCACTGACTGTTCCTGCTGAAGTATTCTCTATTGGCAATACTCCATAATCAGCTTCTCCTCGATCTAGAGTCTTTACAACATCTTTAAATTCTGGTACAGAAAAATTCTTGACATTCTCTCCAAAATACTGTACCATTGCCTGTTCCTGATATGCCCCTGGAATTCCCTGATATACAACTTTGGTATCTTCATTGATATCCAATGCTTCCACTTCTTCAAATGTCTGATCAATATAAGCATCTTCTTGTGATAACAGACTATACTGATATCTTCGGCTGATACTCATCATCTGAAGAAACATCTCTTCGACAGACTTTTTAATGATAAGTTCATCTTCGTCTTTTGTCAAGGCATCAATTTTCTGTCTTTCACGAACAGGATCATAAATTGCCTTTCCTGTTCCTCTTTTATACTCTGCAACTTCTACAGAACATCCCATTCTTTCTTTAAATAGTGCAAGCATTTTCTGATCGATCTGATCGATCTGCTGCCTTATCTCCGTCAAATCTCTCATAAGTTACTGTTCCTCTTTTATCTTTTCTTTTAATTGCGTGATCGTCTGTCCAAGAAGCGGATGCATCAGATATGGGGCGATTTCTTCTAATGGTTCTAATACAAATAATCTCTTGTGCATCTCTTTATGTGGAATCGTCAGTCTTCTCTCATTCATCACCAGATCATCATACATCAGGATATCAAGATCTAATGTTCTTGGTCCCCAATGAATTGTTCTGACTCTTCCCGCCTGTGCTTCAACATCCATCAGAAAGTCCAACAGTTCTTCTGGCTCTTTTAATGTGTCAATAGCAATACATCCATTCAAAAAATCATCCTGTACCACACCGCCATATGGCTTGGTCTCGATCAGACTGGAAACATGAACAACTCTTGTATCATCCTGTGCCTCGATCGCATTGATTGCCTGATTAATATATTCCATACGATCTCCCATATTTGATCCTACTCCAAGATACGCTCTGTGCCATCCTCTTTTGATCTTCACTGAAACATAGTCGAGTGGCAATCCGATCGGCGCCCATGGTTTTTTTACTTCAATCTCTAGTTTTCTGATCAATGAAAACTCAAGTAATAATTTCTTCGCCACTGTTTCAGCCACACATTCGATCAGGTTAAAGTCATTTTCTGTAAGGATCTCTTTGATCCTATGACATACTTTACCATAATCAACGGAATAATCCATCTGATCACTGACACCTGCAAGTTTCGTATCAAGCGATAAAATTGCAGATACCAGAAATTTTTGCCCAAGTGCTTTCTCTTCTTTATACAAACCATGATTTGCATAAACTTCCAAATCTTTGATTGTAATCTGATCCATCATCTGTTCTCCCTATTTTGCACAAATTGCTTCTATCATCTTCATCGCACGCATATTTTCTTTAACATCGTGAACCCTGAAAAATCTGCATCCTTTCATATATCCACTGACCGTTGTTGCCACAGTTCCTTCTACTCTCTGATCTGATGGAAGATCCAGCGTTAAACCGATCATGGATTTTCTAGATGTTCCAAGAAGAACTGGTACATCCCACTGATTTAATAACTCCAGATGGTTCATAAGCTCTAAATTCTGATCAAGATCCTTGGCAAATCCAATTCCTGGATCCAGCATGATCGTTTCTTTCTTGATTCCAGCTTCCTTTGCCATCTTCATCGTCTCATCTAAATCTGCTACCACATCATTTAAATAATCCTTATAATCTGTATCCTTACGGTTATGCATCAAGCAAGAAGCAACTCCTGTTTCTGCTAAAACTGCAGCCATAGTTCCATCCCACTTAAGCCCCCAGATGTCATTGATCAGATCTGCTCCAGCCTCGATTCCCGCTTTTGCAACTCCTGATTTATAAGTATCTAGGGATACTGGCACATCAATTCCTTTTTTAATGCTTCGATCACAGGTGTGACTCTTGCGATTTCTTCTTCATCAGAGATCAACGTGTATCCAGGTCTTGTAGATTCTCCTCCAACATCAATGATCGCTGCTCCATCTCTGATCATCTCATCAGCATGCTTTAGTGCCGCATCTAAATGATCATATTTTCCTCCATCTGAAAATGAATCTGGTGTCACATTCAAAATTCCCATGATGTATCCATGATGTTTCGTATCAAATGTCTTATTTCCAATAATCATAGCATCTCTCCTAGTATATATACTTGTTGTTTTTCTTTTCTTCCGGCCAATAACATTCCTGCCTTGCTTTGCAGTGGATGCAATCTCTTGAAAGTTTATCTGCACGATAAAAGATTGATGCAAAACTTTCGCTTTCTTCTTTCATATCTCTATGCCTTAAGATCGTATCTGTCATAAACTTTCTCTCTTCTCTGGTATATCCACAGTCCGTTAAGATCTCCTCGGCAAGAATCGCTCCCGCTTCCTCGTGAGAAATTCCCTTTTCATACTGATCAGCTCTCCCAAGATCATGAAGCAGTGCAGTCGCATAAATGATATCTTTTGACACAGGAAGTCTTTTTTCAAGGATCATCAAATAACTGATTCTTGCCACCGACAAAAAATGTTCTATATCATGACCGCAAAACTTTCGATCTATTTCTAATTGTTGTAGTCTCTCGTATGTCTCCTTGTATTTCTCATGCCATACGATCTTTTGGAATCTTTCCACTGTTTCTATCCTCTATTTTAATTCATTCTGAAATGATAATGTACCACAGATTATGATCACGTCTTCTTTATCTGCTTGTTGTTTTACCTCTTCAAGACACTCTTTCAGTCTCTGTCTTTCTTCTACATCATGATGATATTTTCTTACACATTCTGCAAGATCCTTGCTTGATAAGGCCCTCGCATTATCTGGTGCTACCGTATAAACTTTTGCTGCCATCGGCGTAAGGATCTGTATCATCTGTTCATAGTCTTTGTCTGATAACACTCCCATTATATAGATTAATCGTCTATTTGTAAAATTATTTTGTAAAAAATTTAACAGACTTTTCGCTCCATCCGGATTATGTGCTCCGTCACAAATGACTAGTGGGTCCTTTTCTAAGATCTCAATCCTGCCTCTCCAGATTGTTTTGCGTAATCCATCTTCTGTCTGAAATTCACTGATACAATAATAATTTCTTATCGTATTCAATGCTTCTAATGCCAAGGCAGCATTATTGATCTGATGTCTTCCAAGAAGCGGGATTTCTATCTTTTCATACCATCTTCCATCAGATGTGCGATAAGAAAAGCTCTCCCCATTTAAAGATTCACTTAACACACGGATCCCTTCCGAATTTACAAAAGTAACCTTGCAGTGCATCTCTTTTGCTTTTTCCTTGATCACTTCGTTTACGGATTCTTGATTGTTATATGAAATAACTGGACATCCTTCTTTTATGATTCCCGCTTTTTCTGCTGCGATCTTTTCTATCGTGTCTCCAAGGAACTGCATATGGTCCATTCCGATCGATGCAATGATCACCGCGATCGGTTTCTTAACTACGTTCGTTGCATCAAGTCTGCCACCCATTCCTGTTTCCAATAACACAACATCCACTTTTTTATCGAGAAAATAAAGAAAACTGAGTGCCGTTTCAATCTCAAACATTGTCGGATGTGACATCCCGTCTCTCACCATCTCTTCTGAAATTTTCTTTATTTTTTCCATATAAAAGCACAGATCTTCTTTCGAAATGTTCTCTTCATTGATGCGAAATCTCTCTTCGTAGCAAAAAGATGCCGGGGAGACATACCTCCCCGCACGATATCCACTTTCTCTGAAGATTCCTGCAAGAAATGCAAGTGTTGATCCTTTTCCATTGGTTCCGGCAATATGAACCACTTTAAGCTGATCCTGTGGATTTCCAAGTCTTTCTAATAATTCTTTGATATTATCAAGTCCTAAAACACTTCCAAATTTATTCGTATTTTGTATAAAATTCATTGCTTCTTCGTAATTCATCACTGCCTCCAGTTTCTATTTCCTTCGATCTAATGTACAAATGCTTCTTTGATCACCTGTGTCATAGTTTTTACATAGACGATCTCAAGTCCTTCGACAACTTCCTCTTCAAACTCTTTGACATCTTTTTCATTTGATTTTGGAACAAGTACTTTTGTAATTCCAAGCCGTTTTGCTGCGAGAAGCTTTTCTTTTAATCCACCGATCATAAGAACATCTCCGCGGATCGTAACTTCCCCTGTCATTGCCAGATTTCCACAGACTTTATTACCTGTGATTGCTGACAAAACGGCTGTTGTCATCGTAATTCCAGCAGATGGTCCGTCTTTTGGCACGGCTCCTTCTGGAATATGAATATGTATATCATGTTTTTCAAAGAAATCCTGTTTGATCTTATATTTTCTACTCTGGCTTCTGATATAACTGATCGCCGCCTGTGCAGACTCTTTCATGACATTTCCAAGGGATCCTGTCACCTGAACCGCTCCTTTTCCCGGCATAACATTTACTTCAATCTTTAATGTCACCCCACCAACAGCTGTCCAAGCCAGTCCATGAACAATTCCGACATGATCTCTTAGAGTGTCTTTTTCCCATTCATAAACAGGTCTTCCAAGATAATCTTTGATCACTTTCTTTGTGATCGTTACTTTTCTGTGTTTCTTCTGGTAGATGTCTCTTGTCACCTTTCTCGAAACTTGTCCAATTCTTCTCTCTAAGTTTCTGACCCCTGCTTCTCTTGTGTAATCTGTGATCAGAAATCTCAAGGCATCTTCCTTCCAGTGAATCTGTGTATCATTTAATCCATTTGCTTCCATCTGTTTCTTTACCAGATAGTCATTCGCAATGTGATACTTCTCATTCTCTGTATAACTTGATACCTCGATGATCTCCATACGGTCAAGCAGTGGTCTTGGAATCGTAGAAAGGTCATTGGCCGTTGCAACAAATAAGACATCACTTAAATTCAATGCAACTTCCAGATAATGATCTGTAAAATGTTCATTCTGTTCCGGGTCTAATACTTCAAGCAGTGCAGACGCGGTATCTCCTCTCTGGTCTTTCCCTGTCTTATCGATCTCATCCAATAACATTAACGGATTTCTAACTTTTACCTTCTTTAATGCTTCAACAATACGTCCTGGCATCGCTCCAACATAAGTTTTCCTATGTCCACGGATCTCTGATTCATCCCTGACGCCGCCAAGAGATAAACGAATATATTTTTTGTTCGTTGCTTTCGCAATTGATCTGGCAATAGATGTCTTTCCTGTTCCTGGAGGTCCTACAAGACAAAGAATCGCTGCATCTTTCTTTCCACTCATAGCACGTGCTGCTAAATATTCCAAAACACGTTCCTTGACTTTTTCCATTCCATAATGATCTCGATCGAGCACCTGTTGTGCATGATCTAAGTCTGTGGAATCTTCGCTCATCTCTTCCCATGGAACTTCAAACATTGTCTCGATATAAGTTCTTAACACAGAGCTTTCTGGTGTCTGATTTCCCATTGTTTGAAAACGCGATATCTCTTTTTTAAGCTTCTCTTTGACTTCATCGGATGCTTTTAGATTCTTAAGTTTCTCCATAAATTCATACGCTTCATCTTCTACATTCGTCTCTCCAAGTTCCTCACGGATCACTTTGATCTGCTCTCGCAGCACATATTCTTTCTGATTTTTGTCAATATTCACTTTAACTTTCTGTTGGATCTTCTGCTTCAATTTCAGAACATCTAGTTCTTCCTGCAGCATGACAAGCATTAATTCACAGCGCTCTTTTAGATCCATTTCTTCCAAAAGTTTCTGTTTCTCTGGATAAGAAAATGGAATATGTGTTGCAAGTTCGTCCACCAGAATCTCCACATCTGTCAATAATAAAATATAATTTACTATATTCTGATCCAAATGTGGCCAGGCTTTCGCATAACCTTCAAATGCTTCTTTGATCATTCGAAGAAATGCTTCTCTTTCAAATTCCTCAAATGACTGTTGTTCTACATGATCATATAAAACCTCTACTTTATAGAATGGTTCGTACTCAACAGTTTCAGAAAGCTCTGCACGAAATAATCCTTCTGCAAAAACTCTCAAAATATTCTTTGGAAGCTTTACAACCTGTTTGATCCTTGCCAGTGTTCCTACACGATATAAATCTTCAATTCCTGGATCTTCTGCCGTCGGATCGATCTGATTATTTAAAAAGATCATCTGATCATGTTCCATAGCTTCTTCAATTGCTTTTACAGAACGGCTTCGTGATACATCAAAATGAATGACTGTATTCGGAAATATATACTTGCCTCTCAGTGGAAGCATTGGTAGTGTTTTTTTCATTCAAGTCTTCCTTTCATTTCTGAATTATTTGTCTGTAAATTTCATCAGACATGAAGAAAAACTGCTTTGACACAAGAATCTCTTGCATGAAAGCAGTTTTTATTTCGGCTAATCTATCTATGCAATCTCACCATGATTGCTTGTCTTTACCCGTTTCTTTGGCACTGCGGCTTTCACCTTCACTCCAGAATGTTCGATCATTGGTTTTTCTTTACCTTCTACAACATCTTTTGTGATCAGGCACTCTGATACATCTGTCTGTGATGGGATTTCGTACATTAAATCCATGATCACACCTTCCATGATCGCACGAAGTCCTCTGGCACCTGTCTTACGTTCTAATGCTTTCTTGGCAATTGCAATTAATGCATCATCATCAAACGTAAGTTTCACACCATCCATCTCGAACAATCTCTGGTACTGTTTCACAAGAGCACTCTTTGGTTCTTTCAAAATGCGCACTAAGGCTTCTTCATCCAATGGATTTAAAGATACATTCACTGGAACTCGTCCAATGAACTCTGGAATCAGACCAAACTTCACAAAATCTTCTGGCAATACCTGTCTTAACAGCTCACCGAGATCTGTTTCCTTCTGCCCAAATACATCTGCTCCAAATCCAATAGATTTCTTGCCAATTCTTGATTCGATGATCTTCTCTAATCCGTCAAAGGCTCCTCCACAGATAAACAGGATATTGGATGTATCAATCTGAATAAATTCCTGATGAGGATGTTTTCTTCCTCCCTATGGCGGCACAGACGCTACAGTACCTTCAATGATCTTTAATAATGCCTGCTGCACACCCTCTCCAGAGACATCTCTTGTGATCGATGTATTCTCAGACTTTCTTGTGATCTTATCAATCTCATCAATATAGATGATTCCACACTGTGCACGGTCAATATCATAATCTGCTGCCTGAATAATCTTAAGAAGAATATTCTCAACATCCTCACCAACATATCCTGCTTCTGTAAGAGCAGTCGCATCTGCGATCGCAAATGGTACATTTAACATCTTTGCTAATGTCTGGGCTAATAATGTTTTTCCTGAACCTGTTGGTCCAAGCATTAAAATATTACTCTTCTGCAATTCCACATCAGAGTCTCCACCCATTAAAATTCTTTTGTAATGATTATATACAGCTACGGAAAGTACTTTCTTTGCTTCATCCTGTCCAATAACATACTGGTCTAGAAATTCTTTGATCTCTTTTGGCTTACGTAAATTGATCTCTCCGTCATTCTCTGCATACTGTTCAAATTCTTCTTCAATAATCTCAGAACAAATGTCAATACATTCATCACAAATATAAACATTTGGACCTGCAATTAATCTTCTTACTTGATCTTGAGTTTTACCACAGAATGAACATTTCAGTTGTCTTTTTTCTTCGTATTTTGACATAACAAGCACCTCTTTTCTACCTATGGTCTTTGTTCAATTACTTCATCAACTAGACCATATTCTTTAGCTTCCATTGCACTCATAAAATTATCACGCTCAGTGTCAGCTTTTATTTTTTCCAATGGTTGACCTGTTCTTTCAGAAAGAATTTGATTTAATCTTTCTTTTATTTGTAAAATCCATTTAGCATGAATTTCTATATCTGTTGCTTGACCTTTTGCACCACCTAGTGGTTGGTGTATCATTATAGTACTATTAGGTAGAGCATATCTCTTACCTTTTGCACCAGCATTTAATAGAAAGGCTCCCATTGATGCAGCCATACCTATACATATTGTACTAACATCAGGTTTAATATATTGCATAGTATCATATATAGCCATACCTGCTGTAACACTTCCACCTG
>OLQY01002512.1_pt1 | contig 11439 bp, 8 predicted proteins | sample 1672851 | NCBI WGS metagenome assembly OLQY01 (sample SAMEA3136730, study PRJEB25190) | human gut metagenome | reverse complement strand
ATAACATAGGTATTAATCCTGGACTTGTACTATTTAAACTATGTGAAAATCTAGGTATAAAAGAAATAACTTACTATGGATTTACTACTGATAATACTAAAAGACCTACTGTTCAAAAGGATGCATTTATAAAAGCTTGTATAGATGCTGTAAAGTTACTATCTAATGAAAACGCAGAATTACTAGTTATTGGAAACATCGAATCTCCTTGCTTCCCCCCTGAATTGTTACCTTTTACAACAAGAAGGACTTTTGGAAAAGGTGGAATAAAGGTAAACTTTTTAGTTAATTATGGTTGGGAATGGGATTTAAACTTATCTAGACAAACACATACAAAAAGAAATAATTTAGATTTAGTATTACACTCAAAAGATATTTCTAGAATCGATTTAATTATTCGATGGGGTGGAAGAAGAAGATTAAGTGGTTTTTTACCTATACAATCAGTTTATTCTGATTTTTATGTAGTTGATGATTATTGGCCTGATTTTAAACCTCAACATATATACGATGCACTAGAATGGTATTCAACTCAAGACATTACATTAGGAGGTTAAGCCTTAATTCAAGGATGTGATTTAAATGAAAAAAGCAATTGTTATTGGTGGTGGTATAGGTGGTTTATCTATAGCTGCTAGGTTATTAAAGGATGGTTTTAATGTTGATTTATACGAAAAAAACAAATCGCTTGGTGGCAAAATTAGTCAAGTTAAATTTGCTGATTTTAAATTTGATTTAACTGCTTCCTTGCTAATGATTCCTAATGATTATACTGAAATTTTTTCTTATTGTAATAAAAATTATAAAGATTATTTTTCTTTTATTCCTCTTAACAATCTTTATAAAGTTTTTTATTATGATAATACAAATTATACTTTTCAAACAGACTTACCATCTCTTTGTAAAACTATAAATAATATAACAAATAATGATTTAAATGATATGTATTCTTACTTTAACTTTTTATCAACCAATTATAAAAAATATTTATTAGCTGAAAAATATTTTTTAAATACATCATTTATAAATACTAATAACTTTTTTAATCCATTAACTTTAAGTAAAGTTTATAAATTACATACTTTAAACTCTTGCTATAAAGACTGTAAAAAGTTTATATCATCTGAAAAATTAATAAATTATATTTTGTTTCAATCTATGTATGTAGGAGTATCTCCCTTTAGTTCCCCTAGTATTTATAATTTAATTCCTTCGGCAACTCAATATCAAGGACTTTATTATATAAAAGGTGGAATGTATTCCTATATTCAATCATTAAGAAAATTAATTTTAGATCTTGGTGGTAAAATTCATCTTTCTTCTCCAGTAGATGAGATATTATTAAAAAATAATACCGCTATAGGGATTAAAATAAAAAATAAAAACATACATAGTGACTTAGTAGTTTGTTCAAGTGATTATTCTTATGCAATTAATAATTTACTAAAAGATAAATCTATCACTCAGATATCAAAAAACATTAATAATCTTGAACACTCCTGCTCTACTTTTATTATTTATTTAGCTTTAGATAAAAAGTATCCTTTACTTAATGTACATAATATATTTATTAATAAGGATTTCAGAAAAAACATAGAGGCTCCTTTTAAAGGAAAGCTCTCATCTAATCCGTCACTCTATATTTATTGTCCTAGTTCTATAGATAATTCACTTTGTCCTTTAGGATGTGAAACAATAAATATTATGGTGAGAGTTCCAAATTTACTTTATAAAAATATTTATTGGAATAGTGATACCATCAGTAAATTAAGCAATAACTTGTTGAGTATTGTTTCAAAAATTCCAGGATTAGAAGATCTACAATCTCATATATTGTTTAAACATCATTTAACTCCTATTGATTTAAAAAATATATTTAATACCTATGCAGGATCTGCATTTGGAATAAGCCATAATTTAAATCAAAGTTTAGTATTTAGGCCTCAATGTACATTACCAAAGATTAAAAATTTATACTTTACAGGTGCTTCAATACATCCTGGTAATGGAACATCTATGGTATTAAAAAGCTCAAAAATCTGTTCAGAAATAATAAAAGAATAAAAAAAGTGCCACAAGATACTTCTTGCGACACAATCCTACGTAACCTAAAAGGTCATTAATATTTTTTCCTTAAAATTTCATTTTATTCAAGTATTAATTTATATTCATTACTTGACATACACTATTAGAAACTATTAAAATTTAATGACCATTATTTTAAGGAGAGATTAAATGATTATCGGAAAAGAACTACAAGATGAAAATAAATACTTAAATAAAACAATAGGAAAAATTACTGATTTACTTAATAGCTATGGTGTTTCAAGTGAAGAACAAGATAAAGAAATAATAAAGCATAGAAAATTTTTATGGGATAATAGAAATGAATTAGATGAAATTGAAATAAATGAAAACTGTGGACAGGTTGCATTAAATGAACAATTGCACGCTAAGAAAATATCAAGAATTAGAACTTTAGAAAAGCAACTTTCTAATCCTTATTTTGCTAGAATTGATTTTAAGGAAGACGGCGAAGAATCAGAAAGTTTTTATATAGGTCTATCAACTGTAGAAGATGAAGATAATTTTGATATTTTTGTATTCGACTGGCGTTCTCCTGTTGCTAATATGTTTTATGACTTTGAAGTTGGTCCTGCATATTATGATGCTCCAGTTAGAAGAATAGAAGGTCATATAGAATTCACTAGACAATATAACATTAGAAATGGTGAAATAGTCTTTATGCATAACTCAAATGAAAGTTTATGTGATGAGGCTTTAACATCAATGTTAAGCGGAAATGCTACTGATAAGATGAAAAACATAGTTGCTTCTATTCAAAAAGAACAAAATGATATTATAAGAAGTGATGATAGCAAAATACTATTCATTCAAGGTGCTGCTGGTTCTGGTAAAACATCTATAGCATTACATAGATCTGCTTACCTATTATACAAGCATAGAAAAAATCTTAGCGCTGATAATATTTTAATCTTCAGTCCAAATGAAGTTTTTGCAGAGTATATTTCTGATGTATTACCTGAGCTTGGTGAAAGTAATATACGTCAAACTACATTTGAAATTTTTTCAAAGAGATTCTTACCATCAAATTATTTATATGAAAGCAAAAATGATCATTTAGATTATATTTACTCTAATCATACTGATTTAAAAACATTCAAATTAAGAACTAAATCTATGGAATATAAAAATACTTTAGATTTTATGAATACTTTAAATAAATTTATATTAGATATTCCAAGACTTATTACTAATGTAACTCCTATTACAATTGAAGGTGTACAAATAGTTAGCAAAAAATCAGTAGAAAAAACTATATTTGAAAGATTTAAGGATATTCCTTTCTTGAACAGAATTGATGTTGTTAAACAAAGTTTATTCTCTCAAGTAGAAAATAAATATTTATCTTCAAAAGATAATTCTCATTTTGATTATGTTGAAGATAAAAAAACATTCTATGATTTTTGTAAAGCACAAGTTGACTTACAAGTTGATGCTATGATTAAAACACTTGATAGTGTTGCTATTTATAAATCTCTTTGGAGTAATATTGAAAAGTATACAGATATTGATTTAAAGAATACAAAAGATTTAACTTTAAATTATTTAAACAATAACGAAGTAAAGTTTGAAGATATTACTTCTATAATTTATATAAGATCTTCATTAGAAGGTTTCAGAAGTTACGGAAATATGAAACATGTTTTAGTGGATGAAGCTCAAGACTATAGTCCATTATTCTACGAAATAGTTAAAAGATCTTTCCCAAATGCTTCACTAACAATTATGGGTGATTTAAATCAAAGAATTGATAAACATTCTAATGTAAAAAGTAGAAATAGTATAACTAATGTATTTAATGATGTTAAAACAGTAGTTTTAACTAAAAGCTATCGTTCAACAGGTAATATAACTAACTTTACTAAGGATATTTTAGAAACCCACGAACCTATAGAAGCTGTTGATAGAATTGGTGATAATCCAACTATTCATATTGTTAATAATAATTTAGAAGAAAGGATTTCTACTAAGATAAATGAAATGAAAGATAAAGGTTATAAATCTATAGCTATTATTTGTAAAAATAAAGAAAATAGTAAAAAACTTTATTCTTCTTTAAAAGAACTAAATGATGATATAAACTTAATAATTAGTGATAAATGTGAATTTAAGATTGGTATTAATGTAATATCTTCATATATTGCAAAAGGATTAGAATTTGATGGAGTTATTTTAGCTGATGGTGAAAGTTATCTATCAATTGAAGATAAGCATTTATTCTATACTGCTTGTACAAGAGCATTACATGAATTGCATATATATACCAATACTTCATTAGAAAATATACTACCTCAAGATAATAGCTTGTATACCTTAATTGATAATTAATTTATAAAATAACTAATTTAAATAGAGCTAACATATAAACGAACTCCTTTTAATATTTATTTTAGTATTTTTCATAAGCACTTTTAATTATATATAATAAAAAAGCATCGTATAAATTCATACGATGCTTTTTTATATTAATTATCTTTCTTAAGCATTTCTCCAATAGCTGCTATGCTACCAAGTGATGATAAAGTTTCATTTGGTAATATAAGCTTATTAGCTGGATTTTTAGCCATTTCTTTAAGTGCTTCAACTTGTTTAAGTGCTATAACTGTTTCATTAGTTCCTGATTCAATAATAGCCTCATTTACTTTTCTAATAGCTTCTGCTTCAGCTATAGCTATTTGTTCTATAGCCTTAGCCTTACCTTCTGCTTCTAAAAGTTGAGATTCTTTTAAACCTTCAGCTCTTCTAATATTAGCTTCCTTTTCTGCTTCAGCTTCAAGAATTTTAGCTCTCTTTTCACCTTCAGCTTTTTCTATTTGAGATTGTCTTTGACCTTCAGCCACTAATATAGTAGCTCTCTTATCTCTTTCAGCTTTCATTTGCTTTTCCATAGCTTGTTGTATTTCAGCTGGTGGAATTATGTTCTTAATTTCAACTGATAGTACCTTTATACCATAAGCATCAGTAACCTCATCAATAATACCAAGTAATTGTTGATTTATACTATCTCTTCCTGCAAGAACTTCATCTAATGTCATATTACCTAGTATATTTCTTATGTTTGTTGTAGCTGAATAAACTATACCTGCTTTATAATCTTCAATATTATATACTGCATCTTTTGCATTAAGCATCTTATAGAAAATAACATTATCAACAGAAATTTTAACGTTATCTTTAGTAATAACTGATTGTGGTGGTACATCTAAAATTTGTTGCTTAGTTGATACTTTTTTTCTTACAAAGTCTACACCTGGAATTACAAAGTGCCACCCTGGTTCTAAAATTTTATGGAATTGTCCTAGTCTTTCTACTACATATAAGTACCCTGTATTTACAACTTTAATTGATGATAATAGCACTAATAAAATAATCACTAATAATGCTACTAAAAATATTAATCCTGACATTTTAATCCTCCTTCGAACTTACAATTAACTTATTTCCTTCAATACCTGTAATTGTATATTCTTCACCTTTTTTTATTACTCTTCCCTTATTATAAGCAGTCCAATAAATACCACTTACCTTTATCTTTGAGTTCTTCCCCATATCCTCTTCTGCAATCATTGTTCTACCTATATAGGTTTGTTCCATCGTTGGTACATGATTAACATCAGCCTTGAATTTCTTTTTTGCCCAAGGATAACCAATAGAAACAGTTGCAACTCCAACAATTAAAAAGGCTATTATTTGCCATACAACAGTAACTTCAAATAAAGAAAGTATTATTGCAACTATAGCTCCTAAAGAAAACCACATAAATATGAAACTACTAGTAATAACATCAATAGCAATTAAAAAAACTGCAACAAGTATCCAACTAATTACCTCAACCATTATTTTTCCCCCTTTCCTGATTTATTACTAAACCATTCATTATAATTTAATTATATACTATATTATTCTTCTTTTGTATTAATTCTTCCAAATAGTTAAATCTTAACTACAAACTCATTATAATATAGTTTAAATCTTTTTGCAAGTTATTTTTTATTGTTTTATAAGGTATTTATTATCTCTTAAAACGTTTAGATTTATCTATTTTTTAAATAATTTGATTTTCTAAGGTTTTCCTTTTATTATTTATTTATATGTATTTTATTAGAGAACTAATACAATACTAAAATTATATAACGTATTGGAGATGATATTATGGATTTTATAAAAGTAGGATCTGCATGTCCTAAAACTAAAGTTGCAGATGTTATTTTTAATGTTGAAAATATATGCTCATGTATTAATGATGCTTATAATAAAGATGTTAAATTTTTAGTTTTTCCCGAACTATCTATTACTTCTTATACCTGTGCTGATTTATTTTTAACTTCTACATTAATAAATAAATCTATAGAAGGAATTAAATTAGTTTGCGAAAATAGTATTAATAAAGATATGTTAATTGCTGTTGGATGTCCTCTTGTGCATAACAACGTTCTTTATAATGCAGCATTTATTATTTTTGAAGGAAAGATTCTTGGAATAGTTCCTAAATCATATATTCCAAACTATAGCGAATTTTATGAAAAAAGATGGTTTACATCTGCTGCTATGTTAGTTGATGAAACTGTAGATTTACCTTTCCAAGATAATATACCACTAGGTACAAACTTGCTATTTACTGCTGGAGATTATAAGTTTGGTATAGAAATTTGTGAAGATCTTTGGGTAACAATACCTCCAAGCTCTTATCTTTCACTTCTAGGTGCTAATATTATAGGTAATCTTTCTGCATCAAATGAATTAGTAAGTAAAAAAGATTATAGACTTTTATTAATTTCTAATCAAAGTGCTAGATGTATGTCATCTTATATTTACTCTTCAGCTGGTGTACATGAATCTACAACTGATTTATTATTTAGTGGTCACTTAATAATAAGTGAAAATGGTTCTATATTAAAAGAAAATAATAGATTTCAAAGAGAAAATGAAGTTATAACTTCTTGTATAGATGTATTTAAGCTAAATGCTGAAAGATTAAAAAACTTAAGTTATAGAGATGCTTCTAAAATTGTACCTTTTAAAGCTAAAAACATTAACTTCAATTTTAAAAGCACAGAAATTAAAGATTTTGATAGATATGTAGATAAACATCCATTTGTTCCATCTAATGAACATGAAAGAGAAGAAAGATGTAAAGAAATATTCAATATTCAATCATCAGCACTTGCAAAACGTTTAGAACATACTAATCTAAAAAAAGCAGTAATAGGAATTTCTGGTGGACTTGATTCAACTTTAGCTTTACTAGTCATAGTAAAAACATTTAAATTACTTGGAATCGATAATAAAAATATTATAACTATTACTATGCCTGGATTTGGTACTACTGATAGAACATATAATAATGCTTTAACACTTTGTAGAGAATTAGGTACCGATTTAAGAGAAATAAATATCGTTGAAGCTTCCCTTCAACATTTTAAGGATATTGGTCATGATAAAGATATACATGATGTAACTTATGAAAATGTTCAAGCAAGAGAAAGAACTCAAATATTAATGGATTTAGCTAACAAAGAAGGTGGCTTACTAATAGGAACTGGCGATCTTTCTGAACTTGCACTTGGATGGTGTACTTATAATGGCGATCATATGAGTATGTATGCTGTTAATCCTTCAATTCCAAAAACGCTAGTTAGATACTTAGTTAAATATGTAGCAGAAAAAGAATCTACAGAAGAAGTTTCTCATACTTTATTAGATATTTTAGATACTCCTGTTAGTCCTGAACTTTTACCAAAAAGTGAAAAGGGGGATATTGTTCAAAAAACAGAAGATATCGTTGGTCCATATGAACTTCACGACTTCTTCTTATATCACTTTATTAAACATGGTTCTTCAAAAGAAAGAATTGAACTTCTTGCTAAGGCAGCATTTAAAGATGATTACTCTGAAGAAGAAATAAATAAATGGCTTGATAAATTTATTTATAGATTCTTTACTCAACAATTTAAGAGAAGTGCATTACCTGATGGTCCTAAAGTTGGTTCAATTTCTTTAAGTCCTCGTGGCGACTGGAGAATGCCATCTGATGCTTCATTTAATTCATTTAGATAGCAAAAAGAGTGATTTTATTCACTCTTTTTTACTAATTATTTTAAACTCCATTATAAAATAAAAAAATAAGGAAATTTATATCAGAATATAAATTTCCTTACTTAATTATTTTCTTACTTGTTTTAATTTTTCTTCTACCATTTGTATTAACTTAATTTTATCATCTTCATTATTTACAACATCCATGACATTCATATCAATTACTAATACTTCAGATGCTTTATAATGATTTTTTACCCAATTATCATAGTCTTTCCATAAGAAATGATAATATTCTTTTAAACTATCATCAACTTCGAAATCTCTTCCTCTTAATTTGATTCTATTCATAACAGTTTCAAAAGAACCTTTTAGATAAATCATTATATCTGGTGCCTTCTTTGGAAGTGATTCTAGTTCTTCCATCATATTATTTAATAAATTTTCATATATGTCCATTTCTAATTGTGATATTCTTCCAAGCTCCATATTCTTCTTAGCAAAATACCAATCTTCATATATAGATCTATCTAATACATTATTGTCATTAACTAACGCTTCTTTTATACTTTTGAATCTAGTATTTAAAAAATATAATTGTAATAAGAAAGGATATCTTTTTCTTTGTATCTCTTCTTCAGACTCACTATAAAATAATGGCAAAAGTGGATTATCATCAACAGATTCATAAAAAACATCTGATTGAAAATGCTCTCCTAGAATTTTTGCTACTGAACTTTTTCCTAAGCCTATCATTCCACCAACTACTAACAACATACTTCACCTATCCTTTACTATTCATCCTTAGTGCTCATTAATGATAACTTGTATTTATTTTTAAATCAAGACTTGACATAAGAAAAAGGCATATAAATACAAATTATTTATATGCCTTATTACATTTATTTCATTTTTAAAGTATCGATATATTTAACTGCACTTAATGATGCTATATTACCTTCTCCAGCAGATTTAATATATTGATATGGTTTTCCTACACAATCTCCTGCTGCAAAACATCCTGGAATATTGCATTTCATTTCTCTATCAACATGAATATGTCCATCTACTATTTCTAGTCCCGGTACTAACTGTCCAGGTGATATACTATCTTTTAATATAAATACTCCATCTGTTTCTAATTCACCATCTTCCAATTTAACTGAAGAAACCTTTGCTTCTCCAACTATTTCTAATGGTTTTTTAGCAACTACTTCTATATTTTCATTTAAACTAGTTTCACCTTTATACATTGGAATATAATAAACTTTTCCAGCAAGCTCACTAACATAATTGGCTTCTTCTTCTGCTTCTTTATTATATCCTATTATTGTTACAGTTTTTCCTTTATAAAGAGGCGCATCACATGTAGCACAATAACCTACACCTTTACCTATTAATTCCTCTTCACCTTTTATTGGTTTTGTATATTCCATTCCAGTAGCTAAAATTACAGTTGTAGCTTCATACATTTTCTCATTTACCATTAAGGCAAAGTAATCACCCATGGCATATATGTTATTAACTCTTTCTTCTGTAATTTCAATGCCCATCTTATCTATATGCTCAAGAAATTTATCTTTAACATCAGCTCCATTTACTCCATAAAAACCTAAGTAATTACTAATCTTAGGAGCTTTACTTAATTTATGACTTAATTCCTTATTACCAAAAATAATAAACTTTTTATTTCTTATTTTTGCATTAAGAGCTGCAGATAATCCTGCTGGACCACTACCTACTATGGCTATATCATATCTTTCCATAGTAACCTCTACCTTCTAAAGATGTTTTTCAACAGCTTCTTTTAATTGATTCTTTGGCATGAATCCAACTAAAGTATCAACAGGTGCTCCATTTTTAAATACCATTATTGTTGGTATACTTGCAACTCTGTATTTACCAGCTAAATTTGGACATTCATCAACATTAACTTTTGTAAATTTAGCATTTGTTAATTCTCCTGCAACTTCTTCAAAGATAGGTCCTATCATTTTACAAGGTCCACACCATTCAGCCCAGAAATCTACTATACTTACTCCATCAAAATCAATTACTTCTGTATTGAATTCATTTTCTTTTAAATGCTTAACCATTTTATTTCCTCCTACTCCCCCTTAGGGGGATATTAATATTATTTGTTTTATTTTACAGCGATAATTATTATTAGTCAATAATTTTATCCTTACTGATAGTTTGCCCTACTTTTTTCATTATAATTCTATAAAATAAATCTCTATTTAGCCATTGAGTATCTATTTAGATTTTCATAAATACCACCTTTTTTTATAAGTTCAATATGACTTCCTCTTTCTTCAATACCTTTATCAGTTAATACTATTATTTCATCTGCATTTTTAATTGTTGATAATCTATGAGCTACAACAATAGTTGTCCTATTTTTACATAACTCTTCTAAAGATTTTTGAATTAAATATTCTGTTACATTATCTAAAGCAGATGTTGCTTCATCTAATATTAATATTGGTGGATTCTTCAAAAATACCCTTGCAATTGATATTCTTTGCTTTTGCCCGCCAGATAAATTAGCTCCATTTTCGCCCACTTGATACAACAATCCCTCTGGAAGCTCTGATATAAATTCAGATAGTCCACTTTCCATTACGACATTATCAATCTTTTCCTGTGAATAATCTTCATGTAGGCATATATTGTCTTGTATAGTTTCATCGAACATATAAATATTCTGATGAATTATAGAAGATAATTGAGCTATATCATTTCTATCAAGTAAATTCAATTCCCTATTATCGTATTTGATTGTACCTGCATAGTCAGAATAATAGCCCGCTAATAATTTAATAAGGGTACTTTTCCCACACCCGCTTTTTCCCACAACGACATATTTTTTCCCTTTTTCAATAGTGCAATTTATTTCATTTAAAACCTCTTTTTGCTTATCATAGGAAAAGCCTAAGTCTTTTGTGCAAATACAAAAGTCAAATGAACTGATATGTTCTTTTTTTGAATGTGACAATGGATATTTAGAGATACTTTGTAATTTTTCAACGATAGGCTGTATGCTTTTTATCTTTGGAACATTAGTAAATATCATCACAAGAGGATTGGCTAAATTACTACTTACTTGTACCATGCCTAACAAGGTGCCTACTGTTATACGCCCTGTGATGATGAAATAGGCAGATAAAAATAAAACAACTATCTGAACCATAAGGGCAAGAAAAGAAGATACACCCTCATTTAATGCAAGCAGTCTATCGACACTGTATTTAGAGTTGATTGTTTCATCATTCTCTTTGTTAGATCGCTGAATTACATATCGTTTCATGGAATAGG
>OLQY01002507.1_pt1 | contig 11468 bp, 9 predicted proteins | sample 1672851 | NCBI WGS metagenome assembly OLQY01 (sample SAMEA3136730, study PRJEB25190) | human gut metagenome | reverse complement strand
TCGTTATTAAAAATAGTTCAATTTAAATGATATTTTTTTATAAAGCAAGAATGATGCCAAGTGTTAGTGTGAAAATTTAGAGGGTTGCAGATGAAAAGTATTGTATATATAATAATAATACAAAAATGAGAAAAGGAGAGAGAAAGTTGCTGAAAGATTCCATTATTCAATATGTAAAAGAAAATACAGCAAAAATTAGCTTGGAAGAATTAGATACTGTGCTGACAGCGGAAGCAATTGCCGGATATTTTCAAGTAAAAAGAAATACAGTCAGCTATTATCTGAATCAAGAAATTGGAAAAACATTTTTTAAAATTAATACAAGACCGGTTCGCTTTCTAGATAAAAAAGTATTTGAAAAAAATTTTTTTACAGTGTCAAAGGATGTTTATGCTAGTGTGAATGACCTCTTAGATGAAAATAAGCGGAAAAATGGCATCCAAAAGGAAGAAAAACAGGAAATAAATTTTGTAGAAGAACAGGATGTTTTTCAAAATCTGATTGGTTCTAATGGAAGTTTAAAAAACCCAATTGAACAGATGAAAACTTCTATTTTTTATCCCAATACCAGTCTTCCAGTGTTTCTTCACGGGCCGACCGGATCAGGGAAAAGTTTTATGGCAAGAAAAATTTATGAATTTGCAGTGCAAGAAGGAATTCTTAAGCCGGATGCTCCTTTTATAATTATGAACTGTGCTCAGTACGTAAATAATATTGAATTATTGTCCAGTAATTTGTTCGGGTACGTCAAGGGAGCTTTTACTGGAGCTTATGCAACAACCAAGGGATTGTTGGAGGCAGCAGACGGTGGAATGTTATTTCTAGATGAGGTGCATCGATTAAACAGTGAAAGTCAAGAAAAGCTGTTTGTCTTTCTGGATCAAGGAATTTTTCGAAGAATGGGAGAAAGTGAAGGATGGCATAAAGCAAAAGTGCGGATGGTCATGGCTACCACAGAAAATTTGGAATCAAATTTTCTAGATACATTTTTAAGAAGAATACCTATTGTTGTACAGATACCTTCTTTGAGAGAGAGAGGAGAGCAAGAACGTTTGCAGTTTATTTACCATTTCTTTATAGAAGAAAGTAAGGTGTTGGATAAGAAGATGAAAGTGTCTGGTAATGTAATTGAAGCGTTGTTAAATCATCTTTATCAAGGAAATATTGGAGATTTAGAGAATAAAATAAAATTTATTTGTGCAACTGCATATGCAAAAAAGAAACGAAAAAATGAAATTGATATACATTTGGAGCATCTTCCGGAAGATGTGTTAAAGGGGATTGCAGAGAAAGCGGAAAATAAAATTGGAAATTATGATACGGTAGAAATTTATCCGAACGCCCCAATACAGGAAATATTATCTGGAGATAAGAACGGAAAAGATTATCATCAAGAACTGTTTGAAAAATTGATTGCTATTTTTGGAGAATTTCGCAGTCAGAATTATGCAAAGGAACAGTTTGAAAAACGATGCATGCACACAGTTAATGATGTATTGGATTGTTTGATTTATAATCAGAATTCTGAAAATGAAAATACTATGCGTAAATATATTGTAAACAGCGTGCAGGAAGCGTTTCGATATGTAGAGTACAGTTGTAATGTTCAGTTTGGAGGAAATAGTCTCCATGCGATTACGGCGTATTTTTTCTGTATGAATCAACACTTTCGGAAACAAAATATTTTCATTCCCAATGAATTGATGCAGTATATATTAGAAGAGTATCCGAAGGAAATTCATATTGCAAAGCGGATTCTTAATATGCTGTCTTCTAAAATGGATATTGTGTCAACACAAGAAGATTTAATTCCATTGACAATTTATATTCGAAGTCTTTTAAATGTTTCCCTTTCCAGGAAAAGACCAAGAGCAGTAATTTTAGCCCATGGATATGCGACAGCAAGCAGTGTTGCAGATGTTGCTAACCGAATATTGGATGAAAATATTTTTGAATCTGTGGATATGCCAATTGAGAAAAATGTATCCGACGTCGTGCAATGGATGAAAGAGTATGTAGAAAAAAATGATGTCAGCCATGGAATTATTTTAATGGTTGATATGGGTTCTTTAAGGGAAATTTATCGATCTTTTGAAGAAAATTTAAAATCACCGCTCGTTGTAATGAATAATATTTCAACACAAATGGCAATTATGGCAGGAGAATTGATTCAAAAGGAAGAGAAATTAGAAGATATTGTTCGGATTCTTGAAGAGGAGAATGAAACGGAGTATAAAATCATATATCCTCAAATACAAAAACAAAAAACTATTTTAACTTGTTGCATTACCGGCACAGGAACGGCGGAGCAGATTCGTCTGTTGATTGAAAACAGTATTCCAAAAGAAATGGATATTCAAGTGATTTCTTATGATTATGATCAACTACAAAATGTGGAAATTGTGAAAGGAATCTACCAGAAGTGTGAAGTCTTAGGAATTGTAGGTACAAAAAATCCCCAAATAGGACAGGAAAAGTTTATTCCATTGGAACAATTAGTTTCCGGAGCAGCAACGGAACAGATGATTAATATGTTGAAAAATGTTGCGGACGCAGTTTCTATGGAAAAATTGAATGATAATTTAATACGAAATTTTTCTATGAACCGTTTATTAGGATTTTTGACAATTTTAGACACGGAAAAAATTTTAATGCATATTGAAGAGGCAATGAAACAGTATGAGTTTTTGACAGGAAGGAAGCTAAAAAATAGTACAAAAATTAATCTTTTTATTCATGTGGGCTGCTTGACAGAACGTTTGATTCGTAATTCGGCAATTGAAGATTATCCAGAGAAAGATAAGTTTCAAAAAATTCACAAAAAGGAAATTCGTCAGATACAGGCAGCGTTTAGTGTGATTGAAAAGACTTATAGTGTGAAAATTCCAATTTCTGAAATTGGTTATATTTATGATATTTTAGCGGGAATATGAGGTTTTTCGAGGAAAATTAAATATTTTGACAAAAGCATGACACTAAGTTGGCATGCTTTTTGTTTTATATAAAGACATCCGGATAAACAGTGATGAAATTTGAAAAGCCGAAAGGAGAATAACGATTATGATGATACCAATGGGAGAATTGTTAGCAAAAGCAAAAAAAGAAGGGTATGGAGTTGCAGCACCGAATGTATTTAATAGAGAAACTATTGAGGCATGTTTTTTAGCAGCGAAAAAATTAAGAGCACCGATTATTTTAGATGTTGCAGCAGTTCATGGAATTTATGAATGTGCTGATATTGCAAGATATTATGAAAAACAGTATCCAGAAGTACCATTTGCTCTAAACTTAGATCACGGTGGAGCTTATGAAGATATTGTAAAAGCAATTCATGCAGGATTTAGTTCTGTTATGATTGATCGTTCTACATGTGCTTATGAAAAGAATGTAGAAGAAGTAAAAGAAATTGTAAAAATCGCTCATGCAGTAGGAACTTCGGTAGAGGCAGAACTTGGACATGTAGGACAGGGTGCTGAATATGAAGAAACAAGAGATGCAGGACTTACCAAATTAGAAGAAGCATTAAAGTATGTGGAAGAAACCGGAGTTGATTGTCTGGCAGTTGCAGTTGGAACTTCTCATGGAGTATACAAAGGAGAACCACATTTGGAATTTGAACTTTTAGATCATTTATCTAAGGAAGTACCAGTCCCATTAGTATTGCACGGAGGTTCTGGAACAGGGGATGAAAATCTTGCAAAAGCAGTAAGAACAGGAATTCAGAAAGTAAATTTAAATACAGATGTCAGTGAGGCAGGAAAGCAGGCATTAAGAGAAGCCCTTGCTTCCACAGAAGTTCATGGTTCCGGAAAAGATGAATTTACACCGAAAAAGATGAATTTGCAGCAGACAATTGCAGCAGGTGTGGCAGGATTCCAAGCAGAGTTAGAACATTATATGAAATTATTCGGGTCTGAGAACAGATGGTAAAAACATTGGGAATTGAACAATTTGCCCCAATGAATCATATATATCGGTTTTATGAACTGAATGATTATATGAAATCAATCGCAGAGATTGGTTATCATTCTATGGATCTTTGGACCTGCGGTTCCCATTATTTCGTTGACAGTAATAATTATGAAGATACAAAATATATTAAAAAACTAATGAGTCAGTATGATATCCGTATAGTAAGCATTACTCCTAGACAATCTTGTCCGAATCCATTTCATATGGCAGTAAAAAAGACAGAGTTAAGAGAAAAAGCAAAACAGTATTTTCAGAATATGATTCTAGCAGCACATGAATTATCGTGTCCGAAACTTTTGATTACATCCGGCTGGCAGTCTTATTCTGAGACAAGACAGGAAGCATGGGATCGTAGTGTCTGGATGGTTGGCGAATTGTGCAGATTTGCTGAAAAATATGGGGTGTCTTTGACAATGGAAACATTATCCAGGCAAAGTACCACATTAGTAAATACTATCAGCGATTTAAAACAGATGATGAAGGAAGTGAATTCTAAAGCATTTACAATTACAGCAGATATTCATACAATTTACAATGCTAAGGAATCTATACAAGATTATTTTGATACATTTGGGAAAAAACTAAATCATTGTCATTTTATGGATTATAAAAATGGTATCCGTTCACATCTGGCATGGGGAGATGGAGAAGCTGACATAAAAGAAATATTGGATATTTTTGATCGCAATCGTTTTTCTGGGCATTTTGTGTTGGAATATACAGATAGTAAATACTTTTTGGAGCCTTTTAAGGTTTATGAGAAAACATATCATATCATAAGGCAAAATTTATAATAGAAAGAGGTAGAAGGAAATGAGTGAAAGAAAGACAACAAGATTTGCAGTTTTGGAAGCAGAACGTGTCGTAAAAGTACATGAAAGAGAAATTCCGGCGTTAAAAGCCGATGAAGTATTGATTAAAAATGGTGCCTGTAATATTTGTACGACAGATTATGGGCAGTATACAGGAGCAAGAAAAAATCTGATGTTTCCTATGGCATGGGGACATGAATTTGCAGGAACTATAGTAGATATGGGTTCTGATGTAAAGGAATTTGAAGTTGGCGAAATGGTTGGAATCGGATATGATAATTGTGGTGAGTGTGAATTTTGTAAAAAGGGATTGACCAGTGAATGTGTTACCTTGGGGGCTGGAAGAAACAAGCTGTCTCCAGATGGATATCACGGAGGATTTGGTTGCTCTGAATACGTAATCAAACCTTATCGTTCTTTATTTAAATTAAATCAGAACATGGATCCGTCAGAAGCAGCATTTGTAGAGCCGGTTGGAACTGTATGTCAGGGAATTCGGAAACTTCGTGTACAGCAGGGAGAAAAAATAGTTGTTATTGGTGCAGGAACGATGGGTGTTTTGAATGCATTGGTAGCGAAAGCAGAAGGCTGTGAAGTCATGATTACAGAAATGATGGACAAAAAAATTGAAGTTGCTAAAGAACTTGGGTTAAATGTTGTTGATGTAAAAGAAAAAGATCCGGTAGAAGCAGTTAAAGAATGGACGGATGGACGAGGTGTAGATGCAGTTATTTTGGCAGTAGGAGTGACAGCAGCCAACGATCAGGCATTGGAAATGATTAAACGGCTGCATGGAAGAATTTTAATGTTTGCAGCGGGGTATCCTGCACCGGAGCTGCATGTTGATTCTAACTTAATTCATTATCGTAAAATGGAATTAATTGGAACTTTTTCTGCAGACAAATGTGATTTTGAAAGAGCTGCAGAGCTGATGAGAGAAAAGAAAATCGATTTATCAAAATTAGTAGAAGCAAAATATAAATTAGATGATGTGGAACAGGCATTTGAGGCAGCAATTGTACCTGGAGCATATCGCGTAAGTGTAGTATTTGATTAAAAAGGAGGAATTGTGGATGATTAAATTATTGCGAGTAGATTATCGGTTGGTACATGGACAGGTAGCTATTTCATGGTCACGTCATATTGGAGCAGATTGTATTTTAGTTGCCAATGATGAGGTTGCAAAAGATGAAATGCGCCAGTCAATGTTAAGACTTTCCAAGCCACAGGGAATGAAATTAGTAATTAAATCGATTGAAGATTCTGTAAAATCAATCAAATCAGGAGTGACAGATAAATATAAAATGTTTATTGTTGTAAATAATATTCAGGATGTGGAGAGGTTGGCAAAGGAAATACCAGAATTAAATTATGTGAATCTTGGTGTATTGCCTGCAAATGAAAATACAAAAGCATTAAGCAAAGCAATTAATGTAACATCAGAAGATGTAAAGACGCTGAAAAAACTGCTTGCAAAAAACATAGAAATTGACATTCAGCAAGTTCCGACAGAAGCTATTACACATGTAGATGAAAAACTATTAGAAAGTTAGGAGGAAAAAAGATGTTAATAAAAGCAATATTAGTGGGGCTTGTATTAGGTTTATGTAAAAGTGAATGGATTTACGGATTCCCTCAAGTTGGACGTCCGATTGTAGTCTCAACATTAACAGGACTGTTTTTGGGAGATCCGGTGCAAGGTGTGATTATGGGAAGTGTTTTGGAATTAATGTTTATCGGTTCATTTCCAATTGGAGCAGCAGTCAGCCCGGATTATACTTCTGCGGGAGCCATATGTACTGCTTTTGCAATTTTAACTGGAGGTGGAAAGGCAGTAGCAACTGCAATGGCATTGCCAATTGCATTGTTAGGTGGATTCATTTTCATTGGATGTAAATTGATGAATGCAGCTTTTGGACAGATTATGATGAAATATCTTGAAAAAGATGATTCTAAAGGTGCTTCTAGAATATATATAATGGGTTCTGTTTTCACCTGTTTTGTAGTGTATTTTGCTTATGCTTTTGTTTGCATCTTTGCAGGAAGTGCAGCAGTGGAAGCTGCAGTAAATGCAATTCCAAAAGTAATTATTAATGGCTTGGCAGCTTCTGCAAATCTTTTGCCGGCAGTAGGGTTTGCACTCTTACTCCAGATGGTAATTACAAAAAAGATGTCACCATATTTCTTTATCGGATTTATTTTAGCAGCATATTTAAGTATGCCGACGATTGCAGTAACTCTATTAGGAATTATGTTTGTATTAGTTATAGTAACATCACAGAATAATCAGCTAGCAGCTGAAGAAAATGCAGGAGGTGACGAAAATGAGTTCTAAGATTGAAAAGAAAGATTTAAAAACAATATATCGAAGATATTTAGCACTAAATTGTATGAATGACTATCCGGGACAGATGCATAATGGATATACATTCTCCTTACTTCCAGTTCTTGATAAGATTTATAAAGATAATAAAGAAGAACGTATCAAGGCCAAGAAGCGCCATATGGAATACTTTAATATTACTCCGAATATTGCAGGATTTGCCCTAGGTATTTCTACTGCGATGGAAGAGGAAAATGCAAAAAATCCAGAGTTTGATGATACAACTATCAATACAGTAAAAACGGCATTAATGGGACCGCTATCAGCAATTGGAGATACTCTATTTCCTGCAACATTAAGAATTCTGGCAACCTCACTTGTAATTACTATGGCAGCAGCTGGAAATGTATTTGCACCAATTTTATTCTTATTAATTTATAATATTCCAAACTATTTGGCAAGATGGTACAGCCTGAAATATGGTTACAGCATGGGAATGGAATTTATGGTAAAATCCCAGAAATCAGGTATTATGGATAAAGTATCTTATGCTTGTACAGTAGTTGGATTAATGGCAATCGGTGCTATGATATTTTATACTGTAAACATTAGTACACCAATTACTATTGGGAATGTAAAAAATGGCGGCATTGTATTGCAAACAACATTAGATACAGTCATGCCGGGAATGTTAAAAATTGCATTGGTTGGTATTGAATATTGGTTATTGAAAAAAGGTGTAAAAGTCGTACCGCTTTTGATTGGAACTATGGCTGTCGGTGTACTGTTATTCGCAATTGGAGCGATTGCTTAAGGGCAGGAGGCTAAAGATGAAAAAAGAATTACTTGTGATTGGTGCTGGAAATATTGGACGAGGTGTCATCGGTGGATTATTTTTTGAATCTGGTTATCATTTGTATATTTACGATATTATGGAAGAACGGATGAAACAGTTGAAAGAACAAGGCACTTATTTGATTGAACGGGTAGGTGCGAACAATAAACGAAGAGTTCTTGTCGACGATTTTGATGTTTTAGATTGTTCAGATACAGTAGATTTGATTGAACATATGAAAAAAGTAGATTTGATTGCCTGTTGCGTATACGAAGGTGCTTTTCAAAGTATTTGTCAAAATTTAAAGGAAGCTATTGAATATCGTGCAGAACAAGAGGCAGCTCCATTGAACATACTGCTTTGTGTTAATGCATTGGGGGCTCCGGATTACTTTGAGACAGAGTTAGCAAAATTATTGCAAAATAACCCGGCTGCTAGCCGTTATCTTAAAGAAAAAATAGGAATCTGTCAGGTTATGGTAGGAATGGCGGCAATGCCGTCTTCTGAAGAATTAATTGCAGAAGATGCATTTGCAGTTACAACTAAATTAGATGGACATATTGGAATTGATGAAGAACCTTTTAAAGGTGAGCTGCCACAGGTGAAACAAACTGGAGGGGTTCAAAAAGGGAAAGCTCAGATTTATCGAAAAGTCTATACTGGAAATATGAAGCATTGCATGTTGGCTTTTTTGGGAAAAGCAAAAGGCTATACTTACATTCGTGATACTTATGATGATGGATGGATTGAGGATTGTGTACTTGGAGCATTTTTTGAAGCGGATGCAGCTATTCAGGCGGAATATCAATTTGATGAAACTGACCATCAGGAGTGGATTGATTTTATTGTAGAAGCTCCTAAAAACCGAAATCTGAAAGATGCTTTTACGAGAGTAGCAGCAGATCCTAAGACAAAACTTTCCAGAGATAATCGATTTGTAGGACCAGCATTGTTATGTATGAAACATCATATTCTGCCATTTTATTTGGCAAAAGGGATTGCCTATGGATTTTTATACCGTGATGAAAGCGATATTGCCAGTATAGAAATTACAAACTATGTAAAAGAACATGGGATTGAAAAAGCTATAGAAGTTTATTGTGGTCTGACAGAAAATGAATGGGAGTTAAAACAATTGATTATGGCACAATATAAGGAAGCAGAAAAAATTCGTTAAAAAGGAGAAAAATTATGAGATATAAACATTTTAAAAATGCAGATGCTGATATTTCTGCATTAACAGTTGGTACATGGGGGATTGCAGGAGCAAACTCTGCAGGAGTGACATGGGGAGATGTAGATACAGAAGAATCGATTGCTGCCATTCGCCAGATGATAGATAATGGAGTTAATATGGTAGATACAGCCCCAATCTATGGAGACGGTCATTCTGAAACAGTCGTTGGACAAGCATTAAAAGATGGATATCGTGAAAAAGTGTATCTTGCAACAAAGTTTGGTTCTTACATCAGTCATTACACAGGAAAATCTGTAAGAGATAACAAATATAACTCCGTAGAGCGTGAAATTGATGAATCTCTTGCAAGATTACAAACAGATTATATAGACTTTTATATTATGCATTGGCCAGATGAAAATACACCGATTGAAGAAACAATGGCAGTCTGTAATATGTTGAAAAAAAAGGGGAAAATCCGTTACATTGGAATGTCTAATTCTTCCAAAGAATTAATTCAGGAAGCGCAAAAATATGCTAAAATTGATGTAATCCAGCCTCCGTTTTCTATCGTGAACCAGTCAGAAAGAGAACTAATGGAATGGGCTGAAACTCAAGGAATTGGGACAATGACTTATGGTTCTCTAGGTGGTGGAATTTTAACAGGAGCTATTCGCGAACTTCCAAAACCAGATCCAAAGGACATGCGTCAGGTATTCTATCCATTCTTTAAAGAACCGGTATTCTCTAATGTTATGGAATTATTAAAGACATTAGATAAAATTGCAGAAGCACACAATGTACCGGTGGCACAGGTATCCATCAACTGGAGTACCCAAAAGAGTTTTGTTGGTACAGCATTAACTGGAGTTAATACACCTGCACAGGCAGATGAAAATTGCAGTGCATTTGAATGGCAGTTGAATAATGAGGAAATTGCATTGATTGACAGTGAAATTGACAGATTAAATATTGGATAAGGTTTTTCTTGTGTTCATATAAGTCTTTTTATGGGGCTGTCACTTTAGTGAGACAGCCCCTATATTCATATCCATTTCTAAGAACAACGTCGAAACGTCTTATCTGTAATAATTCTTGCAAAGATCAATCCAAGCGGCAAAGCCATAATAATAAGTAAAGCTTCTGTAAACCAAAAAGCACCGGTATTAATCGAAGTAATACCAATATTATAAATTGCCCGGTACAGATACAATCCAGGAACCATAATAACGATCGATGGCACAGTCAGTGAGATTCGAGGATAACCAATCGAAGTCTTGATCATAGATGCTAGAAGACCAGCAAGCAAAGCTCCAAGGAATGCAGCTGCAGCTGGTGGAAATGATGCAAGATCAACCAGTTCCAGACGAGTTGTATTTGCAATTGCCCCGATGATCCCTGCTGTAGCAGCAAGTCGTAATGGACTGTTAAACATTACGGAGAAACCCAAAACTCCAAAAAAGCTTGCGATCAGTCGAAATATCAAGTATTCTGACTTGCTTAAATTCAATGGAAGGAAATCCATCGGTTTTAAATGAAGAACTAAAGCAAGCATCCATGCAGCTAAAGTTGCAACAGCAATGATTATAAGTGCGTAAGTCAGACGTTCAAGTCCGGAACGCATATCCAATTTTGCAAGGTCAATTCCACTTGTGATAAATGGAAATCCTGGAATAATGAATAACATAGAACAGATATAACCAGCTTGATGGTGTATCGAAATATGAAATCCAGATTTCAATGCCATGAAGGCAATTGTGTATACAATACATGCCAAAGCAACGCTTGCCGCAGTGCATAGGAATAAAGTTAAATGATGTTGATTCATTTTTGCCCGGAGAAAATTTCCGGCACCAGCACCTAAGAATGCACAAAACATCTCAATCGGTCCGCCACCGAGTAAAAAAGTAAATGCACTGCATGCAACAGCTGCAGCCAGACCAAGGAATGGCGGAGAGTAAAATCCATGAATTTCATGAATCTGATCAAGTAGTGTATGAAGTTCATCTCCAGACATCTTCTTGCAGTTTTTGGAAAATTTGTTAACAAACAATTCCATTCGATAAAGTTTTGATGTATTTACGCCTGTATTAAACAGACATAGGGATTCTGTATAACAGTTATCACCATCAATACAAGTATATTCAATTGATAATAAACCAATATCAGCAGTGCAAGTAATTCCAAGTTCTCTAGCCAGTGTGTTCATAGAACTTCGTACTCTCCATGCTCCAGTTCCGCAAGATAGAAGCATAATTCCAGTACGACCGATGATCGAGGCTTTCTCACTTAACGAAGCTTCCGTGATCGGACGACCAATACTTTTTCTTGTATAATCATGCCAAGGAA
>OLQY01002501.1_pt1 | contig 11490 bp, 8 predicted proteins | sample 1672851 | NCBI WGS metagenome assembly OLQY01 (sample SAMEA3136730, study PRJEB25190) | human gut metagenome | reverse complement strand
ATTATCTTTTGTGTATCTACTAACTTTTTTGCCAACTTTAACTTAATGACATTGGGGGCCATCCTCCTTTTTTATTTTTACCCATCATTTGTGAATAGTCTATGGGTCTATCTGTGTTTCTCTATAATGTATCATAACTATTTATAGATATGGTTAAGGTAAATATTTCAGAACAAATAAGAAATTAAATTATTTTTGTGATTTACTTAATAGGGGGTATATACTAAATTTATATTTTTCAAAATGGACGAATAGTGTCTTTTATATAGTATATAGAAATAAAAAACGATATCGCTAAAAAGAAATAAATATCATATAATAGTCATAGGTAATGATAGTAACAATTATCTCTACGATAAACACCTCCTTCCCGTTGATTGGAGATGGCAACATGTTTAACATAACATAAAGGAAGAATAATTATAATCATATAGATAAAAATGTATAGTTTTTAGAAAAAAGTATACATTTTTTAAATTTTTTAGGAGTTTTCGATTTTTTCATCGTATGTATATAATGAGGTGAGAAGAATGGAAGTTAAAAGATTATATCAATTAGTAGAGAATGATAAAAAAGAGGGGGTGTTATGTGAAAAAACTTATTGGAAAGATTTATGGCATTGTTACATAGAAGAAAAAAGTATGGATTATGCTAATCTAAGTGTAAAAGAAGCAATACCTAGGCTAGTATCTGAACAAAATTTAAGAGAAAGAAGAAACGCAGGAAGCTGTGGAGAATTAGGTGTAGATATTCGTATAGGAGATATTTGTTATATTGATTTTGGAGAAGCATATATTGCGGAAATTGGTTATCAGCATTTTGGTATCATTATCACCATGTTCCATAATAAAGCTTTTGTAGTGCCAATGAGTGGCAATCATTCTGCTTATATGCAAGCATATAGTAAAGATAATCCAAAAGGGAAACGCCATTTGATGCGTTTAGGTAAGGTAAAAGGAATGAATAAAGAATCAGTATTATTTATCAATGATGCAAAGTGGATCAATACTGCAAGAATTATAGATGTTAAAGCCCATTTGCGAAAAGATAGTGAACTTTTTCTCGCAATTAAAGAAAGAGTAAAACAATACCTAGACTAAGTATTATATGAAATCTCTATGCTAATTATGATAAAATTCATAGTTTAGACAAAAAATGACAGAATCTATGCCAACACTCTTCTACAATAACGTATGAAAGAGGTGGTTTTGTTTGGAAAAGGTGATTAAGAAGAAAATAAAAGGGAAATTTTCCATTCGTATACAGGATATTGCTTGTGCGGGAGTTTCTATTTTACTAGGAATCCTTACCTCAAATCTTCAAGCTGTATTTGTATTTATATTTTTGTCATATTGTTATATGAGGGATAAAAGGGAAACACTAATTAGTATATTTTTTATCTTATTAAGCACATTTACGCAAGGTATTGTTGTGACATATACTTATGCACTAGGAATTACTAGTTATTTCATTATTATTCATTTGATTAAGCTATGGAATCAGAATGTATATCAATGGCTTCCCTATGTGACAACCAGTATCTGTGTAGCGTTTGGTATTCAGCTTTATGGGATAGAGATAAAAGCTCTTTTATTACCATTATTGGCATTCTTATGTATGAGAGAGGTATGTAGAGATTACAGCTGGATTAATCGGGGAATTCAGCATCATGACGCAATACGAGGTCTATTAGTGTTTGGGATAGGGATATTTGCAGGTGAATTATTTCCAATATATAGTCAGGAAATTTATATGGTTATGATGTTACTGATAGCTTTACTAAGCAATAGTTATATAACTGTCGTGGTTTCTATGTTTGTATATCTACTAATGAATATTCCAATAGATATAGCACTTATTATTACAGTGATGATATCAGTTTTGAAAAAGGATAAAAAAAGTGCGCTTGTATTTCTGATTGGAGCCTGTATACTACATTTAGAGAATACATATTATTTAATCTTTGATGTCTTATGCATCAGCGGAGTATTACTTATTCCGTCTGATCGTATAATAGAGAAAAACTTAGAACTTGAACAATATCAGGATTTACGGTTTTCACAGACAAGTCTGTTAAAGAGGCAGATGCATAATTATGCGAATATATTTCAATCACTAGCTCAATATTATGCACAAATAAGCGATGTTCAAGCAGAACTACTTTCGAATATGGCAAGTGCTTTACAATATAATGCAGAGGCTATACAGAAAATTGATGGATTTGAAAAAGATAGCATGAGGATCAAGAAGGCTTTAGAAGGATATCAATATGATGTAAAAGATATTAGTATTGAGGAACCAAGAGAAGGGTGTATACAAATTGTTGTGGATATTGGAAATATACGACGAACAGAAATACGTTCAACGCTTCTTCCGTTATTTGAAGTGTTATTAAGAAGAAATCTTCAGATTGTAGAAGTACATAGTCGTAAATTCTTTCGAGGTTATCATTCAATTACAATCTGTGATGATATTCCGTTTACTATTGATGCTTATGCGGACAGCATAAAGAATTCTTATACTAGCAGTGGAGATACCTTTTCCATCTTTAAGTTTCGTCAAAGTCTAGTCTGTATGATTTCCGATGGCATGGGGAATGGAGATCGAGCTGCCCAGAGTTCTCATTTAATCACCAACATATTTCAAAGAATGATGATTAGCGGCATACCACAGGAAAATGCGATTAAATGCATCAATAAGCTAATACAAAGCGATACCTTTGCGACTTTGGATGTTGTTTGTTTTGATCGATCACTTGGTGTTGCCTATATATCTAAATCAGCCGCATGTCCAACCTTTTTGATTAGAAATCATAATATCTATGAGATTAATGGAAATGCTTTACCGGTTGGCATTGTTTCACAGATTCAGCCAGATTGCTTTCAGGTAGATTTACAGGATGGTGATGAATATGTCATGATATCCGATGGCATATATATGAATGAAATATATAAATGGCTAAGTATACGTAAGGAACAAGGAGTAAAGGAAGATGTAGAAAGCTTTAGTGAATTGTTGAGAAAAAATAGAAGAAAAGATGATTCTACTATTGTACTTGCGAAAGTAAATAAAGCATGAGGCAGGTTAAACCTGCTTTTTTCATTGAATTTTATTATTTTTATGGATAAATTATGTTATATATACGAACTGTTATATTTTCTCTCAAAAATAATGAAAGATTATGTTATACTATCCTCATATGAAAAATATAGAAGAAGGAACATATGTTGTTGGCGTCAGCGGAGGACCTGATTCCATGGCTTTGCTTGATATGTGTAGAAAAAAGGGATTAGATCTTGTTGTGGCTCATATGAATTATCAGAAGCGAGATACTGCAGATCGCGATATGAATTTAGTAAAAGAGTATTGTGATCGTTATCAGATTCCTTTTGAGGCAGTACGACAGACGAAAACGTGTGAAGGAAACTTTCAGGCTTTCGCAAGAGAAGAACGATATCGTATGTATAAGCATTGTATGGAAACATATCATGCAAAAGGAGTTTTATTAGCTCATCATATGGATGATCACATAGAAACTTATTTGATGGCGAAGAAAAGAGGTAGTTTAAAGGAATATTTGGGGATTTGTGAAGAAACAAATATTATGGGGTGTCGTATTATTCGTCCATTATTGATGTATAGCAAACAGGATTTAGAAACATACTGTAAAGAGAATCAGATACCTTATGGAATTGATGAGAGTAATTTGAGTAATGATTATGAACGAAATCGAATTCGCCATGAGGTTATTGATAAAATGACTTTAAAGGAAAAGAAGGAGTTAGTTAAAAAGATAGAGGAAGAGAATAAACATTTACAGGAACATCGTAAGACTTGTCGTAAGTTTATAGAGTCTTGGGATCATAGCTTATCAGCACTACGTGCATTGAAAGAAGAAGATTTACAGCAGGTGTTGCTGATGTGGATTCATGATACTTGTAAAGAATATGTATCAATGCATGAAATTCAGCAGATAAGCAGGCTGATTAGGGAAAATGCAAATAGTTGGACAAGGGTTCTTTTGAAAGAGTATTATATATACAGTGAATATGGCAAACTTGTCATAGATACAAAACATTGTGTTTCTTATGAATATGTCTATGATTCTATTGTTTTTGAGAAAACACCTTATTTTGAAGTAACGCAAGTAGGAAGCAGTGTTGAGGCAGTCACTTTAAAGAAATCGGATTTTCCTATTACTATTCGAAATGTAAGAGAACATGATACAATCATGTTGCGATTTGGAACTAAGAAAATAAATCGCTGGTTTATAGACCGAAAAATTCCGAAAAAAGAACGGAAATTGTGGCCTGTTATTGTGAATGCTGAGGGAAATGTAATTTTAGTTCCGAAAATTGGCTGTGATATTGAACATTTTTCTAACAATCCTACGCTATTTGTGTTAAAATAAGACTTAGTTGTATTAGGAGGATTTCGCATGCACAGTGTTGTAGAAAAAGTATTAGTATCTGAAGAAGAGATTGTAAAGAGAAGCAAAGAACTAGGAAAGCAAATCAGCGAGGATTATCGCAAAACTGGAAAAGCTCCTTTATTAGTAGCTTTATTAAAGGGAAGCGTACCTTTTCTTGCGGAACTAGTAAAACATATAGATTTGGACATTCAGTTTGATTTCATGGATGTATCAAGCTATGAAGGAACAGAATCTATTGGTGATATCAAAATCATTAAGGATTTAGATTGTTCTGTAAAAGGTATCCCTATTCTTCTTGTAGAAGATATCGTGGATACTGGACGTACATTAAAAGAGGTTACACGATTATTGAAAAATAAAGGGGCAAGCGATGTAAAGGTTGTTTCTTTATTGGATAAGCCAGATCGTCGTGTTGTGGACATAAAGGCAGATTATGTCGGTTTTGTTATACCTAATGAATTTGTTGTTGGGTATGGCTTAGATTATAATCAGCTTTATCGTAACTTACCTTATATAGGAGTATTAAAACCAGAAATTTATAAATAAACGTTAGGAGGACGATGAAATGAACAATAAGAAGTATATAAGTTTTCTACCTTATATCTTAGTCCTTGGAATTATGCTGCTGCTTATTTCTTATGGAACAGATAGCAGTACAAAAAACTTTAACTATAATGAATTTTTAACTCAGGCAGAGTCTTTGACATTTACTAGAGCAGAAATGTCTATGGGAACTACTGTTATTGATGTTACAGGTTCTTATAAAGAAGATGGCAAAGATGTGAATTTCACTGTGCGAGTTCCAAATACTGAGGAAAATGTTAAATATTTAACAGATATTTTTAAAGAAAACAAAGATACAAACTTAACAGTAAGTGATCCCAATAAAGAAAGCTTATTGATGACATTTTTATTAAATGTATTTCCATTCTTATTGATTGCAGGTATTGCATTCTTTATGTTTTCTAAAATGAATGCCGGAGGTAATGCAAAAGCATTTGAATTTAGTAAATCTAGAGCTAAGATGGAAGGCAATATTAAAGTACGCTTTAAAGATGTTGCCGGCTGTGATGAAGAAAAAGAAGAAGTTAAGGAAATCATTGATTACTTAAAAGATCCAAAACGTTTTACGGATATGGGAGCTCGTATTCCTAAGGGAATGTTAATGGTAGGTCCTCCAGGAACTGGGAAGACTTTATTGGCTAAAGCGGTAGCTGGAGAAGCTGATGTACCATTCTTCTCTATTTCAGGTTCTGATTTCGTAGAAATGTTTGTCGGTGTCGGGGCAAGCCGTGTTCGTGATTTGTTTGAAACAGCGAAGAAAAACGCACCGGCTATCATTTTCATCGATGAAATTGATGCAGTAGGTCGTCAACGTGGTGCCGGTATGGGCGGCGGACATGATGAACGTGAACAAACATTGAACCAATTGCTTGTAGAAATGGATGGTTTCGACGGAAATGAAGGAGTAATCGTCATTGCTGCAACTAACCGTTCTGACGTACTAGATCCAGCGTTACTACGTCCCGGACGTTTTGACCGTCAAATTTTAGTTGGCCGTCCAGATGTAAAAGGACGTGAAGCAATCTTACGTGTCCATGCACGGAATAAACCGATGGCCGATGATGTTGACTTGAAAGTTGTTGCTCAACAGACTCCAGGGTTTGCCGGAGCAGATTTGGAAAACGTCTTGAACGAAGCGGCGCTAGTAGCTGCTAGAAGAAATAAAAAGAAAATCGATGCTTCTGATATCGATGAAGCGGAAGATCGCGTGATTGCAGGTCCAGCTAAAAAAGATCGTGTAATCAGCAAAAAAGAACGCGAAATGGTTGCTTATCACGAAGCTGGTCATACGATTGTCGGATTAGTGTTAAGTCGCGCTCGGGTCGTCCACAAAGTAACGATTATCCCTCGCGGACGCGCCGGTGGATATATGATCGCTTTGCCAAAAGAAGATCAGTTCTTGATGACAAAAGAAGATATGTTTGAACAAATCGTAGGCTTGCTTGGTGGACGTACAGCTGAAGAAATCATCTTCAATGTCCAATCAACTGGTGCCTCCAATGACTTTGAACAAGCGACAGCTTTAGCACGAAGTATGGTAACAGAATATGGAATGAGCGATCGTTTAGGTCCCGTTCAATATGAAGGCAATCATCAAGTGTTCGTTGGCCGCGACTACGGTCAAACAAAAGCTTACTCTGAACAAGTTGCTTTCGAAATTGATCAAGAAGTACGCAAGATTTTGATGGAAGCTCATGCCAAAGCTCATGAAATCATCGAAGCTCATCGTGCACAGCATAAATTGATTGCTGAAAAACTTCTGGAATTCGAAACATTGGATGCCAAAGCAATCAAATCGTTATTCGAACACGGTGTGATGCCTGAAGGTACTGAGTCAAATGATTATCCAAGCGAAAAAGAAGCGAAAACTTTTGAAGAAGCAAAACGTGCTTTGGAAGAAAAAGACGCTGAAAAACAAGCAGAAGAAAAACGTGATTTTGAAGAAGCAAAACATGAACTGCATGAGGAAAATAAAGCAGAGCATGATTCAGATTCTCAACAATCAGAAGATGATCATTCAGACGATCGATACAAATAAAAAAATATAGGTCAATTGATCTGATAGGACTCCCGAAAACCGGAACAAAAACCGGTTTTCGGGAGATTTCTTTATTTAAGATGTAAATAGGATGATGTCCTGTTTTCTAGATGATTCTGAATTATTTTTAAAAGAAGCATTCCAAAGTTGAAAAAAGCAGGAGTTGCTAGTATGATTCACTATGAGTTTAAAAACGGAAAAAGGAGTACATAACAAATGAAAGATTATCTAGTTAAGGCACTTGCTCACGACGGATTCGTACGAGCATACGCCGTTCAAGCAACAAATACCGTAGCGGAGGCACAAAGACGTCATGATACTTGGCATACGTCCTCAGCTGCTTTAGGACGAACATTAGTGGGCAGTCTGCTGCTTGGTGCAACACTTAAAGGAGAAGATAAACTAACTGTTCGAATCCAAGGCGATGGTCCAGCAGCGGGAATCGTAGTAGATGCAAATGGGAAGGGAGATGTGAAAGGCTACATCAAAAATCCGCATCTCAGTCTTCCTTTGAATAGTGAAGGTAAAATCGATGTGCGAGGAGCAGTTGGGACACAAGGGATGTTTACTGTCACAAAAGATTTAGGATTAAAAGAACCTTTTTCTGGACAAACGCCAATTGTTTCTGGAGAAATCGCTGAAGATTTTACTTACTATCTCGCTATCTCAGAACAAATCCCTTCAGCTGTTGGACTAAGTGTACTGGTCAATACTGATGACAGTATCAAGACAGCGGGTGGATTCATGATTCAAATCATGCCAGGTGCCGATGAAGAAACAATCAGCAAGATTGAGGAACAATTAAAAACAACACCAAGAATCTCTACTCTCTTAGATGAAGGACAGACACCAGAAGAAATATTGAAGGGATTGCTTGATACAGAAGAGCTGAACGTTTTAGAAAAAATGCCTGTTCAATTCAAATGTGACTGTTCGAAAGAAAAATTTGCAGAAGCAATTATCGCGCTAGGTGCAGAAGAAATCCAAGCAATGATAGATGAAGATCATGGAGCAGAAGCGGTATGCTCTTTCTGTAACAATAAATACAAGTATAGTGAAGAAGAATTAGCTGGATTGAAGAAAGAAGCCTTAGGAGGAATTTAAGTGGAACATAAATGGAAAATCGGCAATGTTGAAATCCCTAATCGTGTCGTTGTTGCGCCGATGGCTGGAATAACAAATTCAGCATTTCGAGTCACTGTCAAAGAATTTGGTGCAGGCTTAGTCGTATGTGAAATGATCAGTGACCAAGGTATCCATTTCAGAAACAAAAAAACTTTAGAGATGCTCCACATTGAAGAAACAGAACATCCATTAAGTTTACAGATATTTGGCGGGAACAAAGACAGCCTAGTTGAAGCCGCTCAATTTGTCGAAGAAAACACAGCTGCAGATATAATAGATATCAATATGGGCTGTCCAGTAAACAAAGTGATCAAAGCAGAAGCAGGGGCAAAGTGGCTTTTAGATCCTGAGAAAGTATACGAAATGGTTAAAGCTGTTTCTTCAGCAGTAGATATCCCTGTAACGGTCAAGATGCGTATCGGTTGGGATGAAGAACACGTCTTTGCTGTAGAAAATGCATTAGCAGCACAATCAGCTGGAGCAAGTGCCATCGCTATGCACGGGCGTACGCGGGTTCAGATGTATGAGGGAAAAGCAGATTGGGAAATATTAAAAGAAGTAAAAAAACATCTCACCATCCCATTTATGGGGAACGGGGATGTCAAAACACCCGAAGATGCAAAACGGATGCTTGATTATGTTGGTGCAGACGGTGTGATGATTGGCCGGGCAGCTTTGGGAAACCCATGGATGATTCATCGTACACAGCATTATCTAGAAACAGGAGAACTGATTCCTGAGCCAACACCAGCCGAAAAGATTGCTACAGCTAAACTTCATTTACAACGCTTAGCAGATCTCAAAGGAGAAAAAATAGCATGTAGAGAATTCAGAACACATGCGGCTTATTATTTAAAAGGGATTCCTCGAGCAGCAAAAGTGAAAGTAGCAATCAATCAGACAGAAAATCAGCAAGAAATCAATGATCTGCTGGATCAATTTGTAGAAAAAGCAGAAAAAGTACTATTGAAACAAACGTTGTGATTTCTAAGTTTTTCGTGAATTTTCAAGCCGAAATTCCAAGTTCGGCTTGCTTTTTTTGTGTTTCATTGGCATTATAGGAAAGAGATTAACATGAGAATGGAGGAACTTTTGTGACACAGGAACAACAACATCAAGTAGAAGATTTAAATGATCAAATGCTTGTACGTCGTCAAAAAATGGAACAATTGCGTGAAGATGGAATCGATCCATTTGGAAAAAGATTTGAACGCACACACAACTCAGAAGAATTGCATGAACTATTTGATCCAAGAACAAAAGAAGAACTAGCAGAGATGGGATTGACCGCTAGTGTAGCTGGTCGTATGATGACTCGCCGAGGAAAAGGAAAAGCTGGATTTGCGCATCTACAAGATCGTGAAGGCCAAATTCAAATTTATGTGAGAAAAGACCAAGTAGGTGATGAAGCCTATGAAGTATTCAAACATGCAGACCTTGGAGATTTCTTTGGTGTAACTGGACAAATCATGAAAACAGACACAGGCGAAGTTTCTATCAAAGCTTCAGAAATCACGATTTTGTCAAAAGCACTTCGTCCACTGCCAGATAAATACCATGGCTTGACGAATATTGAACAACGCTACAGACAACGCTACTTGGATTTGATCAGTAATCGCGAAAGCTTTGACCGATTTATGAAACGAAGCCAAATTATCAGCGAGATCCGTCGTTATTTAGATGGCAATGGCTATATCGAAGTAGAAACGCCTGTATTGCATAATGAGGCAGGTGGAGCCGCTGCTCGTCCGTTCATCACGCACCATAATGCACTGGATATTGATTTATATTTGCGTATCGCGTTGGAGCTTCATTTGAAACGACTAATTGTCGGCGGAATGGAAAAAGTTTATGAAATCGGTCGTGTTTTCCGTAATGAAGGGATTGACACTACGCATAATCCAGAATTTACGATGTTAGAAGCATACACAGCATATACTGATTTCAATGATGTAATGAATCTGACAGAAGGTATTATCCGTAACGCAGCTCAAAAAGTACTAGGGACAGCGAAAATCACATATGATGGACAAGCTGTTGACTTAGAAAGCGACTTTAAACGTATCCATATGGTAGATGCGATCAAAGAACAAACTGGTGTAGATTTCTGGAAAGAAATGACATTGGAAGAAGCATTAGCCTTAGCTGAAAAGCATAACGTAGAAGTAACAGAAGCGATGGGAGTCGGACATGTTATCAATGAATTCTTTGAAACGTTTGTTGAAGAAACGTTGACACAACCGACATTTGTTTACGGACATCCAGTCGAAGTTTCGCCTTTAGCGAAGAAAAATCCAGAAGATCCTCGATTCACAGACCGATTCGAACTGTTTATCGTAGGACGCGAATTTGCTAATGCCTTTACAGAACTAAACGATCCAATTGATCAAAGAGAACGATTTGAAGCACAAGAAAAGGAACGTGAACTAGGGAACGATGAAGCTCACGGTGTAGACGAAGACTTCTTGGAAGCATTAGAATACGGTATGCCGCCAACTGGTGGTCTAGGTATCGGGATTGACAGATTAGTGATGCTGCTAACTGACGCTCAATCCATTCGGGACGTTCTACTATTCCCAACAATGAGATAATCAAATAAAAGCTGTCTAGGGGACTCCTTAGGCAGCTTTTGCTATATAGAAAGCAACAAACAACAACGAATGTTCAAAAGCTGTTATCAAATATTGCAGACATTAATGGAGCCGAAAGCGAACGATAAAGAAAGAAAAGTAATGAATAATCGCTTATTGAAAAAAACTTGAAAAAATACAAAAAATTCGTTGACCAAGATAAATTTAGTTGGTATATTATTACTTGTCCAAAAGACAGAAGGAAATATTTCTTCAAAAACATAACAAAAAAGTTATTGACATGTTGCTAACGACATGATAAGATAACTGAGTCGTTAAAAAAGAACAGCTTGCGAAGCTTGATTCTATCGAAAAAAACTTCAAAAAAGTTCTTGACAAATAACAAACGATGAGTTATGATAAATGAGTTGCTGAAAGATTTCGAAAAACGAAATCGAAAAAAACTTTTAAAAAAGAGTTGACAATCGCTTGTTGCTCTGATATGATATAAAAGTTGCTACGGCAGCCAAAAACAAATCGGAAAAACACTTCCGATGAAGTAGACCTTTGAAAACTGAACAAAGTAAGACAAACCAAATGTGTAGGGCGTCTTGATTCAATTCAAGACAACAAACATTTTTAACAAGCAAGCAATATGCTAGCAAACAAATTGAGCTTAACAATCGTAAGATTGTTCGAACTTTTTATGAGAGTTTGATCCTGGCTCAGGACGAACGCTGGCGGCGTGCCTAATACATGCA
>OLQY01002500.1_pt1 | contig 11490 bp, 5 predicted proteins | sample 1672851 | NCBI WGS metagenome assembly OLQY01 (sample SAMEA3136730, study PRJEB25190) | human gut metagenome | reverse complement strand
TAAACTGCTGTTCGTCGCTGGTGTAGCCGTCAAGGTAGCGCTGGCCGGTCAGGGCAACCACCTGCTCGCGGATCAGCCGCTGCTCATAGTAGCCGTCGCCCAGCCGTTTCGCTGTGGTTGGTGAACGCTGATAAATGACATATCGTTGAGTGAAAGCAGACAAGGCTACCGCTCACCCTGATCCGCAGATCTGTCCCACAGGGAGTTTAACGAAAATGGCCTCTTAATTCTGTAGTATTTTTATTATTTATTAATATGTTAGTTAGGTGTTCATGTAATAAGAGAAGGGCGGAGGTGCTGTCGGACGGGAAGGGAGTTAAGACTGATAAAGTTGATGAACGGAACAGAGACGAATCTGATGGTCTGCTCTGTGCCAAAAGCGGAAGTTGGAGTGCCAGAGACTCTCTAAAAGTGGAGGATCCATTTTGAATGGGATACTTACATCTTAAAGTTCATAATTTGAACTGGATACCTACATAACCATTATTTTTTTTGCCAAAAAATTCCGCCCTAATTATTTAAATTATGAGATGACTAGTCCTTCGACGTTTTCGCTGCCAAAAAGCTCTTCTACTGACTCTAAAGCTTTATCTGACATAGTTTGTGTAGCAAGTACGGCAAGCCTTACCATCGGTCGGGAGAGCGAGACGTAAAATAGGTTACGTGCGCGATAAAAGCCCTTGGTATTTTTTTCAGTCAGAGCTTTAGTTTTGATGAGTTCCAGAAGCAGCGGCCAGTTGTAATGGTTCCATCCACCTCCTAAAACAACCAGAACGTTCTCAAATTCCGCCCCCTTGACACTATGCTGAGTTGCAAAAGCCGTTTGCTTTTCAATAAATCTAACTATCTCAATAACTTCTTTATAGGGAACATCTCTAAGATTACTGTATCTCTTGAGTGCGGATGCTCCTTCTGGAACCGGAGCACCATCCAGAGAATTTAATTCTTCGTCTCGACGCAGTACACGATCTGGTGGGGCTGGACGCCTCGTCGCTTTTAGGTGATCAATAACTTGTCCGATAGTCCCTTCTTCACGTAAAGCCTTCAAAATGTCCATATCTCTTCGCCAACTGTCTTTATCCTGGTGTTTAGTTATGGCTGGTGTAGACCCGTATATTCTAAACATGTCTCCATAACGGGATGAGCAATAGGCTTCACACATAGGTTCTACGTTTTCAGCAAAAAATTTAATAACAGGGTCTTCTTTTTTGGCAAAGAGATCATTTCTTCCGTTGAATATCTCGACAATGCCTGGATATCCCTGCTCTGCCGCAAGTACATTATGGGTGAGCATGAGAACTTTTGTTTTGCTTAGGTCCCAACCTTCAGCCTGTAGTCGCGTAATCAAAGATACTCGTGTTTTTCGAGCTAGATCGGGAAGTAGATCCTCTTTGGAGTGCCGGTCATTAGTCCGCTCTCCTTTATAGTTATTTGTGTGGAAGAATCGAGCTTCCCCTTTTGCTTCAGGGCTATGAACTTCTTGGTATAGCTCAGGGCGTAACTTATTCAATACATTGACGATGGCTGGAGTAGAACGAAAATTAGAACCCTTCCCGATCTCTTTAATCGGATACTTGGCAAGTTCGTACTCGCTTCTGTAAATAGTTTGCCAATGATCGCCAAAAAGACCAACCAGTGGACCCGTAGTTGGTTTCAGGAAATATTCAGTAATTGCTTCCATAAATTGACGATGAGTATCCTGGTATTCATCAATAAATATCACCGGAAACTGCTTACTGAAAATAAGTCGAAATTTTTCCCTTTGCAAAAATTTTGCCATCATATTTGGAATGTCATCATGACTCAGCGAAATTCTGTTCTCATCGACACCAAAGAAGCCCATGTCATATTCCACCGACTGTGATCCAATACCGCCACCTTGCTCGATTTTTTCTTTTTTATCCTCCATTTCGCCTATGAGTTCTCGCAATGCTTTTTGAAATGGGCGCAGAAATGCCCATGAGAAACCATGAATGGTATTAACCAGAATGGCTGGATGCTCTTCGATTTCCTGCGCAATTTCATTTCGAGCCACTTCAGTATAGGTGATACAAGCCACCTTTTGTCCATGCCGTACGAGAGTCGTTCCTTGTTCTTCAATCAAGCGTTTCAGTGCGGCTACAAGCGAATAAGTTTTGCCTGCACCGGCCCCCGCCTCCAGTCGAAAGCTTTGCTTAGCATCAAGGGCATCATTGATTTTTCTTTGTGCTTCCTCTGCTGCTTTCAGCGCGGGATTGTCGTTGCCCTTTGTCATACAGCCTCCTGTGCGGCTTGTGCTTCATTTGCCTGTTCAGGTAAAGGAAGTGTTTCCGAAAGCCAGGTCAGGCCCTCATGAATATAACGCGGCACTACCCATTTTTTTTCACGAATAGCGAAGCGCAAGGCTGTGTCCGCTTTCCCGAGAGTCTTGGCTATTTCCCATGCTTCAGTCGCTGCATCCTGCTCTTTAGTCCATGTAAACAATTCAGGATTTGCCAAAACAAGCGCATCTTCATAGCTTCTTGCACTGATTCCTGTTTCCGGGTTTTCTGCTATCTGATAAGCAATGCGGCGGAATCCTTTTAGTTTCTCAGTAGCCGTTTTTGAAAGCAGCTCAGCAGGAGTGATATGCCATTGTTCGTCATCTGGGACCTCTTCAGGTCGAAACCAGCGTTTTATTGCTGCATTGGATGTACGTTGTCCCTCTGCGACAGGACATTTTTCCCAAGTAGTAATTGTTTTCCCATGCTTATTTTGTTTTTCCACCGACTTGGTTGAGTCTATATCCGTTATTACCAACGTTTTTAGTTCAAGGAAATCCAATAATGGGTAAAAAATATGCGCAAAGGCCCCACCCACTTCGACATTAGTTATGTACTGCCTGGCTAACTTATGTTTATCGTCAAGTGATATATCCACTAACTCACATAGCTTGGGCATTAGCAACCGTTCTGTAGTTCCTTCGACCAAAATGGCTTTATCTGCAAAATACAAATCACATTTGGTCAGTGTCATGTACTGATGCAGGAAGTTTTGGTCTTCAACTGAGATGCAACCTAATCCCTTTTTGAAATCTTTAACTTTTGTCTGGCGAGTTTTTTTTGGAGTTGGCGCTTCATTGAGAAAGTACCGCACGGCCTCGAAGGATGCTGCATTTGCAACGTGGGGGGAATGTGTCGAGATAATGAACTGAACATTCCACACTGGCTCGTTGGGATAACTTGCCGATAGTTTTTTTATCGCAGCATTAAGCTGAGCTATAAATACCTCTTGCATCTGAGGGTGCAAATGCGCTTCTGGTTCTTCGATGAAAATAAGATGCGTAGCCGGACAGACAGGTCTTGCTCGGTATAACTTATGGTAACTTTCGAGCTGTAAGAGCATGTAGATGAGGTTACGTGTCCCTAATCCGTTATAACCTTCTGGAAGATGCACTCCATCAGTACCTGTGTAGACAACCTTAGTGTGGCCAGTGAGAAGAGCCTCAACGTTCAATGAGGTTTCAGGGCGAAGCTCGGTGTCGTTGAGACTCGGAAATCCCAGAACTTCCATTGCGGGAAGCAGATTTTTCAACATTTCATCGAAACTGCCCTGCATACTACGCTCAACACCTTCAACAGATTCTCTCAGTTTTGCGGCAAGTTCCTGATCTTTCGAGGCCGCAGTCGGAGTGGATGCTGTCTTAAACAGTGTATTGAGTAATTTACCTATCACATCTGCATCACCATGCTTCGCATGATCGAGAGTCCTTTGTGCTCGAACGAAATTGCATTGCATCAATGTTGCTAAATCCGTAGAACCATCGAAGCTACGTCTATTTTTTTGATCGGTGGGATCTATGGCCGAAACAAAGGTGCCATATGCCTTTGGCAATGTTTCTCGCAATGAACGGAAGAAGTAAGCCCTTGGTTCAACACCCTCGGGCGCTGGTTGAACATCCAACAAAATATGGAAGTCCGCCGCAGAAGTTTTGTATTCAATACAAACAATTGCAGTTGTCGATTCAGTATCAAGATCAATTATAAACGGGGAAAGCGGCCCCAGATTTGTAGATGTACTATCGTAACGGAAGGTAAGAGTGAGAGATAAGGTCGGAAGTGTCGCAAGTATATCCTCCGCTTTGCCACCTTGATCCCTCAGTAACTTTGCAGCGAAAAATCTATCACGCTGAACAGGCGAGAAGTCTTCAAGACGGAATCGTGCTCCGTTATCACTGGCAAATTTCTCAAAAATCTCAGTGAACGATGTTTTTCCACTGTTATTGCGACCCACGATTACTGTGGAAGTGTCTTCCAACATAATTTCAATATCTTGGAGGAGGCGGAATCCCTCGACTCGAACTTTTTCGATTCGCATACTAACTCCTTGGCGGAATGTGGCAGGAGGCCCCCTGCTTGCCCTAGTATCAAATTTCAAGCATATACACTGTGATACCTTACTTTCAATCGCGCGTTAACATTAGTACTACTGAGGCCTCATTCTTTCAAGGAACTGATTGTCCAACTACCTGATGATTAAATCATAATAGTGTTAATAATTAGCTCTCGGTGATAACAATCACGAACTTCCTCTCTTCGCTCATTGCAGCCCTTTAGTGTTGCCGTTTACCTCGTTGCCTGTACATCTGACTAGCCACAGTATCCAGGGGATGGAAGGAGGTGTTCGACAGTCCGCCGTTCTTGACGGAGGGCAGGGGATAGATACCATCAATGCCGCTACTGATGGCAGAAGAATTGTATGCTCTTATTAATAATGCAACATTACATGAAATTATATTATTTCCTGAATCCACTTCGCAATAATCAACAATGTCTATGCAATATATACTGTGTTTTTATTCAGTACGATATAATGAAGTCAGATAAAATTTTCACCTGCTATAACGGAAGGATGGAATAAACAGGAAGGTTATTAAAGAGCGCGGTATGAAAGTGTTACCAGCACCTCCACACCGCTAACCACAGACAACTAAACGGGAGTTGAATATGGCTGAGCAGAATTTTAAGCCAGAAAGTGCTTTTGCCAAAATAGAATCTGATGAATCAGAAACTAGTGGCAAAAATTGCGAGCTGTTACGTAAAAAACCAGTTAAGCACTCGCAGAATAGATCCACAACGGAGTCATCACAACCGCTTAACCGCACGGAGTTTTATGACCGTATGCAGCATGACTATATCCCGCTCCAGGGTGACTGGCTGTCGCAGGCCGGATTTACGCCGGGTATGCCGGTAAAAATCAGAGTGATGCCAGATTGTATTGTGATCACCGCCCAGAACAGCCGGGAGCTGTTCGGTTGTGCCGAAGGGCTAAGCGCGGCTCATTTCAGCAAGAAGAAAATGGACTTGTGGATCAAGACGTTCCCCGGTGCGCTTAACGATACCGGTGATCTGCCTGTCATCCGGCGGGAGAAGCCCCGCTATGATTGCCTGAAGCGAAGCTGTGACTGATCCTTAAAGTAAAATCCCGGCTCAGGCGCCGGGATTTATGTGAAGATCACTCAGGATCTGAAGGAGGAGATTTTCGCGAGTTGTATTTATCTATTAAATTAAACACTATAGTTGCTAACGTAATAGCCACCCCTGCAATGCATCCAAAAACAATTGCCCGTTTTATCTGTCCTTCGGGGATCAAAAAGTAACCGTTTTTAATATATACGATGAATGAAGCTCCAGCGCCTAAAATAAAACAGACCAATATGCAGAAAATGCAAGAGTAAATTAATAGTTTGATATATGAAATCATTTTTCACCTTCGTAATCTTGTTTAGATGTATTTTTCTGCACAGGTTTATTTAATAACTCTTTTGTATACCCACCTAAAAACTCTGTTCCAAGTGAGCCTACGGTATCAAAAATGAAACCAGGTACTTCCTTTCCTGTTATTGAATTGATGACTCCAGGTGCATATTTACCAAAATTTCCACCTAGCAAAGCGCCAGTTGTTGCTATACCAACAGAGCTCATATCTGCTCCATCACTAAAAATTGCCCCACCTGCGGCTAGCCCTGCGTTCTGCCATACGCCACGCCCAGGAGCCAGAGCTCCGGTAATCCCCGCAGAAATACTTCCCTTATAATCCCATGTCTTTTGTTGATTTTCTGGCAAGCTCTGATTCTTCTCGCTGTTTATATCGAACCACTGATACGTTCCGTTAGCAATTTCTGCGATTGCTGCGCCACCGACAACTTTACCAACCGACGCCGCAGGCCCTAAATACGCGGCTCCCGCAATCAGTACCCCATCCTTATAGCCATCCACAATCACTTTTGTGATGTTAGCACCTTCAGGCAGGTCACCTTTAGCCAGTTTATCCAGTCCAGCCTGTGTCTGCTCCGGCGTCAGGTTTTTATCTACTGCATACTGATTCCAGGAAGCTGCTGCCGCGCCATAGTCATTCAGCCCGGATGGCAGGCTGAACATATCATTGTTCTCTGATGTGTTCTTACCGGCCTGGCCGCCTGCCACTGCACCGCTGGTATCTCCTCCGGCGAGGCCGCCCGCCAGACCGCTTGCCAGTGTGCTTAGCGCAGACACCGTTTGCTTTTGTGTTTCGCTCAGTTTGCTGAAATCATCTGTACCATACAGCGCTTTCGCTATCACTGATGTTCCGATAGCCGCCGTGGCGGCACCCGCAGCGCCTGCTGCTGCACTGTTTCCCTGTAATTCAGCCGCAACCCCGGCCATGACGGCATGAGCCATTACCCGGCTGGTTTCATTCGGTGAGTATTGCTTAATAACCTCCGCCACATACGGCGCCGCGCCGCCTGCCAGCGCCGCCTTCAGGTTGCTGCCCGCCAGCCCCTGCACGGCAGCGGTTGCCGCCTGAATCGCCTGCTGGACGCTGCTGCCGGTGCCCCATTGTTGCTGCGCGGCCTTATAGCCATCGGTGGCGGCCAGCTGAGCGTTATATCGTTCCCATGCCTCCTTGCTGGCGCCTTTCTCCGGCTCGTTCACGCCTCGGGCCGCCAGCTCCGCCTTGCCAGCGTTGATGGCGCTAATCTGTCCCTCGGTCCGCGCAATATCCGCCACCTGGTTGCCAATTTCGCCAATCAGCTGGGTCTGCTGCAGGCGCTGCTGCTCTTTCTCCTTATCAAATATCGGCGACAGGGTCTGGTTGGCATGCTCCACGTCGTGGCTTAATGTGGCTGTGTCCTGGGTCTGCTGGCCCGGGTTGCGGACAATTAGCGTACCGTCGGAGACCGCCGCATGAGTGGTGCTGCTGTCATGTCCTTCGTTGTTCCCGCCGGTCAGCAGGCCGTTGGCCATGTTCCCGGCAAACTGGCTGCCGATGCTGCCGCCGCTGCTGAAGCCGACGCTCTGGTGCTCAGTTTTAAAATCGGCGCGGTTGTCGATATCGCCCCAGCCCAGCGTGCCGGTGTCGAGGCGGTTCTTGTCCGCCGTCGCCGTCGAGCCAATCACTGCGCCATTCAGCTGCGTATGTTCACCCACGGTGATGTCATAGCCGCCTTTGCCGGCAAAGATGCCGGTCTGCTCCACCACCGAATCGTAGTTGCTGTGCATCTTGTCCTTGCTGAGGTTGACGCTGGCGGAGCCGCTCATTGAGCCGAAGGTGAAGCTGCCCCCGGCGCTGGCGTTCTGCTGTTTTGAGTCGTAGCGGTCGCTGTCCTGCTCGGAGGTGAGGGTGAGGTTGCGGCCCACGTCCATCACGACTTTATCCCCGCTGACCTGAGCGCCGGTGAGGGTGGTGTCGCGCCCGCTGTTGAGGGTGAGCCGGTTGCTAATATTACTTCACCTTCAAATTATGGCCGCCAGATGGATTTGCTGGCTTTCTTACTTGCATAGAGAAATCAACCTCACCTAAATGTTTGTCCTTTGGACTGACAACCTCAAATCCCCATGCTGCGTATCTAGGGCATAATGATTTCCGTCCTGTCCACGATGCTGACGAGCCATTCGCCGGGAAAATATTCCTTAAAGGAGATACCTTCACGTTACTAATGAAGATATTACTAACCCTGTGGCGTGTTAATAAGCGGAGGACTGGTCACCGTGAGCTCTATGCCCCCAACAATGGTCAGAAACTCGGCCTATTTATGGTCGGTATTTTGATTCAAATCAATGTGTTAAGTAACTCATCCATAACGTTGGTAGCATCTTGCTTATAACCTGATTCCCATTGTGTGTTCCAGTCTGAAGGTCGTCCTTCGGTTTCCCATTGGGATAACGCAAGTGCGTTGATTATTTCTAACTCGAACCATATCTGTTTGTAATCTTCTTTAGCCTTTTCATCTTTAAATAGCTCCTCCAGCTGTGAGAGGTTTTCTGCATAACTAACAAACCGTGCAAAACTAGTAACGTCATTCAGCGAATTAAGTGCATATTCGCAAATAACATCTTTCTTATTTATCGCCATATTTAACTGTCACCACCTTTCCAGTTTCATTTGTAACTACAGATACTTTGCTCTCAGGATCAAAATGTACCGTCGTTCCACCTCGACTGGGTGTTGAATTTCCATTTTTAATCGCATTTTCGACCACTGATGGGGTTATCCCTCTGTCTTGCATTCTGTCCAGTGCATGGCCTGAATATTCTCTGTTACTAATCGTAGTTGGCTGATTTCTAACAGGTTGATAAGAGGGATTACTTGGCTGATTCATTTGGTTACGCTTGCTTCCCATAGGAAGCGTTGCAGAAACTTCATCACTGGCTTTATTAATCAGCTTTGATGCTTCAGTCACATCCCCTTTTTTCAGAGCCGTTTCTGCTGCTTTGATGGCTTTACCCGCCGCATCACCGGCCCCCGGTATCAGCCCTATAACTGCAACCAGATAATCCAGGGCACTCTGAGCTTCCGCAAAGCTTTTGATATCCCCAGCAACAGGAACAAAGTCTATCCCGAATGAGGCGACATCTTTCAGCGCTTCCCGGCGCTGGTCATACATTTTGGCAGCACAAACATCTGGACTTAATTCGGCGCATTCCTCCCGTTTGAACCGTTCTTCTTCTGCCTTATTAAGCTTGTCGAGTTTATCCGCTGGTGATTGCCCCGTAGCAAGTTGTTCTGCGATATCACTTAGTGCATTATTCTCCACCGTCGTCTTCCCGGCCTGCGCAGCGGTCACTGTATCTGCCGTGCTTCCGCCGGTCAACCCACCCGCCAGTCCTGCCGCCAGCGTTGCCAGCGTCGAGACGGTCTGCTTCTGCGTTTCGTCCAGCTCGCTGACCGGTTTACCGTACATCTGCGTGGCGATGATGCCGACGATTTCCGCCGTGGCTGCGCCAGCGGCACCGGCGAGGGCGCTCTGGTTCTGCGCGGCGGCAAGGGCGGCGTTGACCACCGCATGCACGGCGACCTTGCTCGCATCGTCCAGATTGCTGTAGTGGCCGATAACCTCCGCCACATACGGCGCCGCGCCGCCTGCCAGCGCCGCCTTCAGGTCGCTGCCCGCCAGCCCCTGCACGGCGGCGGTTGCCGCCTGAATCGCCTGCTGGACGCTGCTCCCGGTGCCCCATTGCTGCTGCGCGGCCTTATAGCCGTCAGTGGCGGCCAGCTGAGCATTATATCGTTCCCAGGCCTCCTTGCTGGCGCCTTTCTCCGGCTCGGTGATCCCTTTCTTCGCCAGCTCCGCCTTGCCTGCGTTGATGGCGCTAATCTGTCCCTCGGTGCGCGCAATATCCGCCACCTGGTTGCCAATTTCGCCAATCAGCTGGGTCTGCTGCAGGCGCTGCTGCTCTTTCTCTTTATCGAAGATCGGCGACAGGGTCTGGTTGGCGTGCTCCACGTCACGGCTGAGGTTCGCCACGTCCTGCTGTTGCCTGTCCTTATCCCGTACGATGATGTCACCCTCACTGATTGCCGCGTGGGTGGTGCTGCTGTCATGGCCTTCGTTGTTCCCGCCGGTCAGCAGGCCGTTGGCCATGTTCCCGGCAAACTGGCTGCCGATGCTGCCGCCGCTGCTGAAGCCGACGCTCTGGTGCTCAGTTTTAAAATCGGCGCGGTTGTCGATATCGCCCCAGCCCAGCGTGCCGGTGTCGAGGCGGTTCTTGTCCGCCGTCGCCGTCGAGCCAATCACCGCGCCATTCAGCTGGGTATGTTCACCCACGGTGATGTCATACCCGCCTTTGCCGGCAAAGATGCCCGTCTGCTCCACCACCGAGTCGTAGTTGCTGTGCATCTTGTCCTTGCTGAGGTTGACGCTGGCGGAGCCGGACATCGAGCCAAAGGTGAAGCTGCCCCCGGCGCTGGCGTTCTGCTGTTTCGAGTCGTAGCGGTCGCTGTCCTGCTCCGAGGTAAGGGTGAGGTTGCGACCCACGTCCATCACGACTTTATTCCCGCTGACCTGGGCGCCGGTGAGGGTGGTGTCGCGCCCGCTGTTGAGGATGAGATTGTTGCCGGCATCGACAGTGGTTTCGCTGTGGGTGGTGCCGTTGCCGCTTTCGCTGCCTTTGCCCTTGTTGGCGCTGGCGGAGACGCTGATCCCCCAGCCGCCGGAGCCAACGCCAATCCCGACGCCGACCGTGCCGCCGTGGCTGTTGTTTTTGCCTTCCAGCAGCGAGGTGTTTTCAGCAGAGACCAGGTTGATATCGCGGCTGGCTGACAGTGCCACGTCGTTACCTGCCTTCAGCTGGCTGCCGACCGCGTTCAGGTCGCCTTCGCGGGCGGTGATACTGAGGTCGCGTCCCGCCGTCAGGCTGCTGCCCAGGGCGGTGGTCTGCTCGCTGCGCTGGGTTGATTTCGACGACTGGCTGCCGTAAGAGAGGCTGACGCCAACGGTATTGTTGTTGGCCGGATCGTTGCCCTGCGCCGCATCCAGACGCGCGGCCTGGCTGGCCTGCACGCCGGAGAGCGCTGCTTTCACGCTCTGCAGGGCCTGCAACCGGCTGCTGCCGGCGGACCTGGCGTCCTGGGTGGCCTGCACCACGCTGTTGAGGGCGCTGCCGGCCGTGCCGGAGAGGGCGAGGGTCAGGCCGGAGGTTTTCTGCTCCACCTCGTGGGTCTGCCGGCTCTGGTTTTCGGCGGCGGTGATGGCGACGTTTTTGCCGCTGAGGGCCATGTCCCGGCCGGCGATCAGATCCGAGCCGGTGACCGTCAGGTTGTCGCCCGCGCGCACGGTCAGGTCGCCGTTGACGCTGCCGACGGTGCTGCCCGCCTGAGTGGCGTCCGCGCCGGTGTCGGTGGTTTTCACGCTCTGGGTGCCGTAGCTGAAGCCGATCCCGCCGGAGCTCATCAGCCCCGATTTTTTCTCCTGCTTCAGGTGCAGTTCGCTGCTGTACTCATTCTGAGTCCCGATCAGCAGATCGTTGCCCGCCAGCAGGGCCACGTCGCCGCTGCCGGCCACGCTGCTGCCGCGCAGGGTGAGATCGTGCCCGGCGGTGAGGCTGACGCTGTCGCCGTTGAGCTCGCTGCCCTGGGCCGTCATCCGCGACACGCTGTCCTCGGTGCGGGTGGTGGTTTTGGACAGCCAGCCGCTGCTGCCGGTGACCTTGTGGCGTTCGTCCAGCGTCTGGCTGTTTTCGCCCGCCGCGAGGGTGAGGTCATTGCCTGCGC
>OLQY01002492.1_pt1 | contig 11513 bp, 10 predicted proteins | sample 1672851 | NCBI WGS metagenome assembly OLQY01 (sample SAMEA3136730, study PRJEB25190) | human gut metagenome | reverse complement strand
AAAATGCATTGCCGGCATTGAGACACCGGATCGTGGGAAAATTGTTTTGAATGGCAGGGTATTGTTTGATTCCGGCAAAAAGATCAATCTGCGCGTGCAGGACAGACATGTCGGTTATTTATTCCAGAATTATGCACTGTTTCCGAACATGACGGTGGAGAAGAACATTGCGGCTGGTTTTCAGTATCGTCCCGGTCAGAAAATGTCTGCGGAGGAGATAAAAAAACAGACGGCAGATTATATGGAACTGCTGCATGTGACAGAGTTAAAATCCTCTTATCCGGGAAAATTATCCGGCGGGCAGCAGCAGCGTGTGGCGCTGGCGAGAATCCTTGCGTCAGACCCGGAGGTTTTGATGCTGGATGAGCCTTTCTCTGCGCTGGACGCATTTTTGAAAGAAAAACTGCAGTTGGAACTGTTGGAACTTTTGTCCGGTTATGACAAAGACATTCTGATGGTGACGCACAGCCGTGATGAGATCTACCGCTTCTGTGAACATATGCTGATCGTGGAGGATGGCAGACAGGCGGGATTTGGCGCCACAAAAGAAATTTTTAAAAATCCCGGCACACCGGCGGCTGCGAAGCTGACAGGCTGCAAAAATATTGAAAAAATCGAGAGAGTGGACGACCATACGATGGTTCTGCCAAACTGGAATACAACGGTCTGCGTAAAGGGCATGATCCCGGAAAATACGACACATATCGGCATCCGCGCACATTATTTAAGACTGCCGGAGAACGGACAGCGTGAAAATCTGGTGGAGTGCCAAAACGGAAAGATCCTCGACGATCCTTTTGAACTGGTGGTTGTTTTCGAACATGATGTCTGGTGGAAAATCCCGAAAGAAAGCTGGCAGAAAGAATATCAGGAAAAAATGCCGCAGTATCTCGCTATCCCGGAGGAGAGTATTCTATATCTGCACGGATAAAACTTGCAAACTGTAAAGTTATTTTTTATAATAAAAATAACATGTGCTTAGGAAGTGTAAATGGAACGGAGGAAGAACAAATGCCGGAAAATACGCAGAGAGTGAGCGTTGGTGGATTTTCTTTTGAAAATAAGGATGAAGCAGAACAGGCGAAAAAGGAAATCGAGGGGATCAGATATATCAAGACCAAGACCGATATGAATGATCCGGAGGTCATATTGCAGGTTTATAACAAAATGATCGGACAGAAACTGTTTGAAACAGCAGTCGGATACAGTTACTTAAAGGATCTGCAGGAATACCTGACGACAATTCCTTTTATCAAAAATGAAGATATCCTGCCGATTCCGGTCACACATCCGAGACTTGAGGAAAGCTTAAAAAAGCAGAAGCGTGAGATCGCACAGAAGGAACGTGTGCGGGCGGTCAGGGCGAGACAGCGTGAAAAAAAGCTTGCAAAGATCGACAGGAAGGCATTAGAGACAGAGTCCTCCGGGAAATTGAAGATTTCCCTGTGCGTGAATGCAATCCTTGTGGTGTGCGTTGTGGCAATGTTTGCCATGACACTGACGAGCGACAGTCCGACGATCGTGGACTATCAGTCGAAACTTTTAAACCGCTATGCATCCTGGGAGCAGGAACTGACGGAGCGGGAAAAGGCAGTGAGCGAAAAAGAACAGGAACTTGGGATCCAGGTGGATACAGAACAGACAGATTTCACAGATTAGCCATAAAATCGTGATATTTTTAACAGAGAACAGACGTAACCGGAGGACGATATGGAGAGATTAAAGATTCTTGTAGTAGATGATGAGAGCAGGATGCGTAAACTGGTCCGCGACTTTTTGGTGAGGGAAGACTATGAGGTGCTGGAGGCCGGAGACGGTGAGGAGGCACTGGATATATTTTATAAAGAAAAGAATATCGCACTGATTATTTTAGACGTCATGATGCCAAAGATCAACGGATGGGATGTCTGCCGTGAAGTGCGTGAAACATCCAAAGTTCCGATCATTATGCTGACTGCAAAAAGCGATGAGAGCGATGAACTGACCGGATTTGAACTTGGAGTGGACGAATATATTTCCAAACCATTTTCACCGAAAATTCTTGTGGCAAGGGTAAATGCACTGCTTCGCAGAAGCGGACTGACTGCCGGAAATGATGAAAAATTTGTTGAGGCGGGCGGTATTAAACTGGATAAGACGGCGCATCTTGTGACCGTGGATGGCAGACCAATCGAATTAAGTATTAAAGAATTTGAACTGCTGGACTATTTTATGGAGAATCAGGGAATTGCACTATCCCGTGAAAAGATATTGAACAACGTGTGGAATTATGATTACTTTGGAGATGCAAGGACAATTGACACACATGTCAAAAAACTCCGTGCCAAAATCGGGGAAAAAGGGGAGTATATCAAGACAATCTGGGGTGTTGGCTACAAGTTTATAGTGGAGTAGGACATTGCCGATTATTTGCAAAACTGATTGACATTACAGGATGGTTGTCATAATATGAAAAGAGATAAAAAAGGGTCACTGACCCGCGAACTTGCAGTGATATTAGTCGGACTTGTAGCAGGGACGATTATGTTATGCTGGTTTATCAATACTTCCTTTTTGGAAAAATATTATATGCTGAACAAGCAGGATTCGCTGATTGACGGATATGATGTGATCAACGGTGCCAGTGAGACAGGTGAACTGAATTCCAGTGAGTTTGATGTCACTTTTGACAATCTGTGTGCCAATGGTAATATCGCAGTTATGATCATCAGTTCCAACCGTGCGATCGTGAGGTCGTCGGTGAATGACAATCAGGTCATTCTGATGGAATTTATGAATATTTTGTTTGGTGATGACAGAAGCCAGACCGAGATTTTACAGAGATCAGACAATTACGTCATACAGAAACAGACAGATACAAGGTTATCATCTGAGTACATGGTTCTTTATGGAACACTTTCCAATGGAAATCTGATCCTGATGCGTACCGCAGTGGAGAGTATCCGTGAGAGTGCAAAAATTTCAAATCAGTTTCTGGTTTACGTGGGCGTTCTGGCAATTGCGATCAGTGCGATTGTCACAGTGTTTGTGTCTAAGAGGATAACAACACCGATCTCAGAACTCACGGACATATCAAAAAGAATGACAGAACTTGATTTTGATGCCAAGTATGTTTCCAAAGGACACAGAAAAAATGAGATAGATGAACTCGGTGAACATTTTAACCGTTTGTCATGTGCGCTTGAAAGCACGATCTCAGAACTTAAGAGTGCAAATAACGAATTAAAACAGGATATTGAGAAAAAAACAGAAATCGATGAGATGCGCAAGGAGTTTCTATCCAATGTATCTCATGAGCTGAAGACACCGCTGGCGTTGATCCAGGGTTATGCAGAGGGATTGCAGGAGTGTATCAATGATGATGCACAGAGCCGTGATTTCTACTGTGAAGTGATCATGGACGAGGCGGATAAAATGAATCAGATGGTCAAAAAACTTCTGACTTTAAACCAGTTAGAGTTTGGAAATGAAGTTGTTCCAATGGAACGCTTTAATCTGACAGAACTGATTCATGGAATTATTAATTCATCTTCTATTTTATTAGAGCAGAACGATATTTCGGTTACATTTGATGAGAGTGAACCGATGGATGCATGGGGAGATGAATTCAAGGTGGAAGAGGTTGTGACGAATTATCTGAGCAACGCGATCCATCATGCAGAATTTGATAAGAAGATCAGAATCTGGTATACAAGAAAAGACAGTGTTGTCCGGGTGAGTGTATTCAATACCGGAAAACAGATTCCGGAAGAAGATCTTGATAATGTCTGGATCAAGTTTTATAAAGTGGACAAGGCAAGAACGAGGGAATATGGTGGAAGTGGAATAGGACTTTCTATCGTAAAGGCAATCATGGAGTCATTTCACAGGGAATGTGGCGTGTTAAATCATGAAGATGGCGTAGAATTCTGGTTCGAACTTGACACGGAAAAAACAGGGATTGGTTCCGGACAGGCGGAGGATGATACAGTATGAGAAGAAAAAAGATAGAAGGAATCTTATGTCTGACAGGTATGCTTTTGCTGACAGGATGTGGAACGAAAGCATATGATCTCACAGAGGCAGAGGAAAGTCAGATCGTCAATTATGCAGTACACGTTGTTTCCAAGCATAATTCATATCAGAAGGATGGTCTGGTCTATGTGGATCAGAGCGTGGAAGAAACAGAGCCGGAAGAAACTGTCATAGGCAGTGAGAGTGTGGATGGCACAGAAATAATGGATGAGACACCAGCCGGAAATACGCTGGAGGATGTATTTGGAGCGGATGGACTGGAAGTTGCCTATGGAGGAGTAAGCCTTGCCGGAAACTATACAGAGTCGGATGTGCTTGATGTAAGAGCCTCGAATGGAAAACAGTTTATGGTACTTACAATCGATATGACCAATCCTACAGAAGAGGGTATTACTCTGGATAATCTCACTTCAAAGGTAAAGTTTACAGCGGATTATTCTGCTGATGGAGCAGAGAGTGCGCAGGTTTCTGCTTATACAACGATCATGACAACGGATTTTTCAACTTATGATGATGAGATCCCGGCAGGAGAGACAAAATCAGCGGTTCTTTTATTTGAGATACCGGATTCCGTGACAGAAGTTTCTGATATTGTGCTCCATGTGACAAGAGATGACACAACTTATGAAATAAAATTGTAAAAACAGGAAGAGTTATGATATAATGTGCGTAAGCAATGAGCAGTGCCAATCGAGAATATACAGATCGGACATGTTTGCATGGTGAGGTCTGTATATATCGAGAGTGATAGGGCGAATGCCCGACAGCCAGGAAAATCTTTGATTTTTCTGGCGTGCACTGCGGACTGAGGTTCATATATTAAATCAAATTAAAAAACAAGAGAACATATACGTGGGAGGAAGACACAATGGATACAAATATTCTTTTAGAGTCAGGTACAAATGAATTAGAAGTTCTGGAATTTACGTTAGGTGACAATTATTATGGAATCAACGTGGCAAAGATCAGAGAGATCCTTACCTATCAGCAGGTAACACCGGTTCCAAATGCACATCCTTGTGTGGAAGGAATTTTTATGCCGCGTGATACGATGATGACGGTTATTGACCTGAAAAAGTGTCTGGGAATGGAACCATCCGAGAAAAAGGGCTTATTCATTATCACAAACTTTAATAAATTAAACATTGCATTCCATGTAGATGAAGTGATCGGTATCCACAGAGTATCATGGGAGGACATCATTAAACCGGATTCTACGATCAACACGGAAGATAAGAGTGCTGCAACAGGGGTTATCAAGCTGGAAGGAAAATTAGTGGTGATCCTTGATTTTGAAAAGATAGTTACGGACATCAGCCCGGAAACCGGACTGAAAGTATCAGATGTGGAGGAGAGAACAGCCAGAGACAGAAGCGATTCTCCAATCCTCATTGCAGAGGATTCCCCACTGCTTGGAAAAATGATCTCAGAGTGTCTGAAAAAATCAGGATACACGAATCTGATCATGACAATGAACGGACAGGAGGCGTGGGATAAGCTGACTGAGTTCAAGAAGAAAGGAACAGTCCGTCAGGACGTACACTGTATCATCACAGATATTGAGATGCCTCTCATGGATGGACACAGATTGACAAAACTCTGCAAATCAGATGATGAGATCAAGAAGATACCACTTATTATTTTTTCATCTCTTGTGAATGAGGAGATGCGCAAAAAGGGAGAACAGTTAGGAGCAGATGCCCAGTTGACAAAGCCGGAGATCGGTATGCTGGTAGAGGCAATTGACAATCTGATCGATAAGAGCGTAGATTAAGTCAGAAAAAGGGGTGTGAGTTTTTTCACATCCCTGATTTACTATAATCGAAAAATAAATATATGATAGTTACAAAGAAACCAATAGCAGGAGAATATTACCATGAATGAATCAGAAAATTACCTGGATCAGTTATTAAATGCCGTCGATGGCAGATCTGATTTAAATGACAGTGATCCTGTAAATCCAGAAGAAATTGAGAGTAAAGAACAAATGCCACAGAAGAGTACAAGAGAGACAATTGATATTCCGGATTCCAATGATCTGTTTATGGATCAGTTTGAACAGGAACTCCGGAAAGATAATGATCCCGATGAATTTTTAAAACAGTTCGAGCAGGAATTAGACAGGGACGAAAGTTCACAGGGTGTGACAAAAGCAACACAGCCGATGCTTGATGATATTGACCAGATCATGGAGAGCGTGAATCAGGAAGCCGCAAATGATACAGCAGAGATGGAAACATCAGCAGTGGAGAAAACAGCAGAGCAGAAAGAGGATACTGCCGAAGTAAAAAATGATGAGGGTGCCAGTGAAGATGGAATTGATGATCTGGCAATCGATGATATCGGAATTGATGATTTTGGACTGGATGATCCGGAAACAGAAAACGAAAAAGCGGTATCGGATGAAGATGATGAATTAATGAAAATTCTGAGTGGAACAGGCGAAGATTCCGAAATACCGGAGGCAGACAATGCAAAAGCAGAAGTGCAGCCGGATGACGGGGGAAAAGAAGAAAAGAAGCCGAAGAAACAGGGATTTCTGGCAAAGCTGTCTAAATTACTGTTCGGTGATGATGAACCAGATGAGGAAGAAATTTCCGGAATGCAGGCTGAACCTGCAGTTACTGAGATGTCTATGGATGATATGGACATCTTAAAAGAGTTAGAAGGTTCTTCGGACGGTGATAAGAAGGGCGGGAAAGAAAAAAAGAAAAAAGAGAAAAAGAAGAAAGAAAAAGCACCAAAGCAGCCGAAAGAGAAAAAAGTAAAACCAAAGAAAGAGAAGAAACCAAAGCCACCGGCAGAACCGGATAACACACCGCCGCTGCCAAAAGTGCCGGTGATCCTCGTTTTTGTGATGGCAGCATCCATTCTGGTACTTGTTTTGGCAGGTACACATTTACTCGGATATTCAAACAGTTTTGCAGATGCAGACCAGGCATTTGCAGAAGGAAGATATTCGGATGCTTTTCAGGCTGTGGCAGGGGAGAAAGTAAAGGAAAAAGACACGGATACCTATGAGAAATATCGTATTACAGCTATGGTTTCAGCAGAGTATGAAGCTTACGAGAGCATGATGGATGCAGAGGTTTACGATATGGCTCTGGATTCTCTGATCCGCACGGTGCAGCGATATGACAAGTATCTGCAGGATGCAGAGACTTATGGATGCAGGGGCGAGTTTGATAAGATTGAAAGTGCAGCAGAGACAGCATTACAGCAGGATTTTGGATTGACAGCAGAGGATGCAAGAACCATGTATGCACTGTCCAATAAAGAGACTTATTCCAGAGAAATTTATAAAGTATTAGAGAAGGCAGGCTTATCAGAGGTGACAGAATGATAGCAATCATTGACTATGATGCAGGAAATTTAAAAAGCGTAGAAAAGGCGTTACAGTTTCTGGGGCAGGAGTGCGTGATCACAAGAGATTTTCATGAGATCAAAAAGGCAGACAAAGTGATCCTTCCAGGTGTTGGTTCCTTTGGAGATGCCATGAGTCAGTTGAAGAAGTATGAACTTGATAAGGTCATTCATGAAGTGGCGGCAGAACAGAAACCATTTTTGGGAATCTGTCTGGGATTACAGCTTTTGTTTGAAGGAAGTGAAGAGTCTGATGGAGTGGAAGGACTGCATCTGTTAGATGGTGAAATCCTCCGGATCCCGGAAAAGGAAGGACTGAAAATTCCAAATATTGGATGGAATTCGCTGGATCTGCAGAACAATGGAAGACTGTTTCAAAATCTGGAAGGCAGTCCGTTTGTTTATTTTGTCCATTCCTATTATTTAAAAGCCAGAGAAGAGGCAATTGTCAAAGCGACCATCGATTACAGCACACATATCCATGCGTCTGTGGAGAAAGATAATATTTTTGCATGCCAGTTCCATCCGGAAAAAAGTGGAACAGTAGGATTACAGATACTTTCTAACTTTGCAAAATTGTAGGAGGAACGTCAATGTTTACAAAAAGAATCATTCCATGTCTCGATGTAAATCAGGGACGCGTGGTAAAAGGTGTTAATTTTGTTAACTTAAGAGATGCAGGTGATCCGGTAGAAATTGCGGCAGCGTATGATAAGGCAGGAGCAGATGAATTAGTATTTTTAGACATCACAGCAACGTCTGATGCGCGGGAGACTGTGGTCGATATGGTGCGAAAGGTCGCAGAAAAGGTATTTATCCCGTTTACCGTGGGTGGAGGAATCCGCACGGTAGATGATTTTAAGGCGTTGCTTCGCGAGGGAGCAGATAAGATCTCCATCAACTCATCTGCCATCAATAACCCGAATCTGATCAGTGAGGCCGCAGATAAATTTGGAAGTCAGTGTGTGGTTGTAGCCATTGATGCAAGACGAAGAGAAGATGGTTCCGGTTGGAATATTTATAAAAATGGCGGTCGTATCGATGTTGGCATGGATGCTGTTGAATGGGCGATGAAAGCAGACAGACTGGGTGCGGGTGAGATTTTGCTGACCAGCATGGACTGTGATGGCACAAAAGCCGGTTATGATCTGGAACTCACCAGAATGATCGCTGAAAATGTATCCATTCCGGTAATCGCATCCGGTGGAGCCGGAATAAAAGAGCATTTTTATGATGCACTGACGGAAGGAAAAGCAGACGCAGCGTTAGCAGCTTCTCTGTTCCATTATAAAGAGCTGGAAATCGCTGATCTGAAAGATTATCTTGCAGGCCGCGGTGTTCCGGTGCGGCGTTGAAACATCAGACAACAGCCGGCTGGATGTTCCGGAAAAAGGTAGCAGTACAGGAGAAATTCTAAGAAGGTAACAAAAATGTCAATGATCACAAATGACTGGCTGGATGAGATCCAGGGGGAATTCAAAAAGCCATATTATAGAGAGTTATATCAGTTTGTCCGCGATGAATACAGTAAAGCGGTGATTTATCCACCGGCGGACGATATTTTTAATGCAATGCATTTTACACCGTTAAGCAAGGTGAAAGTGCTTTTGCTTGGGCAGGATCCATATCATAATGTAAATCAGGCGCACGGATTATCTTTTTCCGTATTACCGGAGCAGAAAGAAATACCGCCTTCCTTACAGAATATCTATAAGGAACTGCATGATGATCTCGGCTGTTATATCCCGAATAATGGATATCTGAAAAAATGGGCAGATCAGGGTGTGCTTTTGTTAAATACAGTACTGACTGTGCGTGCACATCAGGCAAACTCCCATCAGGGACATGGCTGGGAACAGTTTACGGATGCGATCATCCAGGCTGTGAATGCACAGGACAGACCGATTGTATACATGCTGTGGGGAAGACCGGCACAGAGCAAGATTCCGATGCTGACCAATCCAAAGCATCTGATTCTGACAGCACCGCATCCAAGCCCACTGTCTGCGTACCGGGGATTTTTCGGATGCAGGCATTTCAGCAAGGCGAATGAATTTTTGCAGGCGAATGGTGTGGAACCAATTGACTGGCAGATTGAGAATATATAAAAACAGATGGCATTCTGCCATCTGAAAAGACCTCTGAAATGAGGAGTGCCCAGACACCAAAGGCGCCTGGGCTATTATGAAAAAATTTATCAAGTATTAAAAACTTATTTCCGTTTCATTTATGAGTTTATTGTAACAGTAATATGTGAATAAAGTATGAACAATTGTTGAATAATTAAAAATTTTTGTGCAAAACTACAGAAATGACCTTGAAAAACTAATAAAATGAAGCTAAAATGACGATGTAATGATAAGAGAGAGGTAATTATGAGGGAGAATGCATAATTACACAACGATATTGTTTTACATGGATGATTGCTGATCAAAGGAGTGAGAAATATGGCAACAATTTCAGGATATGATTCATCTTCCATCGGCGTACTGTTTTCCAGCCTGAATTCAGGAAGGACGAATACAAGTACAATGTTTGGAACATCAGATTTACTTGGCATTAATTATTCTGACTATGCTACGATCCGGAATGGAAGTTACACAAAGCTGATGAAGGCTTATTACAAAAAGGCGGCATCGGATGATTCATCATCTTCGTCTGTGTCTGCTGCTACATCGACTTCCAAAGATTCTTCGAAGACACTTGCAAATATCGAGAGCGCTGCAGATGATTTGAAGAAAGCATCTGAGGCACTGAGAACAAACGGAGATAAATCTCTGTTTACAAAGAAACAGACGACAGGTAAAGATGGAAAAGTATCTTATGAGTATGATACAGACAAGATTTACAAGGCAGTCAGTGATTTTGTGGACAGCTACAACAAGATGTTAAAAGAGGGTGGGGATTCCAATACCAACAGCATCTTAAGAAGTACAAAGTCCATGGTCAATCTGACAAAGGCAAATTCCAACATGCTCAGCAAGGTCGGAATCACGATCGGAACCGACAATAAGCTTTCCATTGATGAGACAGCATTTAAGAAAGCAGATATGAACACAGTGAAATCCTTATTCCATACGACTGGTGGATTTGGTTACCAGACATCGGTTCAGGCGGGTATGATTGAGAGTTATGCGAAGAGTGAGGCAGAGAAAGCCAACACTTACAATAAGTCAGGCTTGTATACATACAATTATACAACTGGAGAAATCTATAATACCACAACCTAAGCAGTTGCAAAATAAATAAAGACATGATATGTTATGAGAAGCTCATGAAAAATGGGTTTCTCATAATTTTTTTATGGCGGGAAAAGAGGTAAACTATGGCAAAAAAAGTAGTAGTAGGAATGTCGGGAGGCGTGGATTCTTCCGTTGCAGCGTATTTATTAAAGAAGCAGGGATATGATGTGATCGGTGTCACAATGCAAATCTGGCAGGATGAGGATGAATTTACACAGGAAAAAAATGGTGGCTGCTGTGGACTCAGTGCTGTTGATGATGCACGAAGAGTGGCAGACCGTCTGGAAATTCCGTATTACGTCATGAATTTTAAGCAGGAATTCAAAAAGAATGTCATGGATTATTTTACAGCAGAATATCTGAAGGGAAGAACACCGAATCCATGTATCGCATGTAACCGCTATGTGAAGTGGGAGGCATTATTAGATCGGAGCCTTGCTATTGGTGCAGATTACATTGCGACCGGACACTACGCAAGAATTGAGCAGCTTCCAAATGGCCGCTATGCAATCAAAAATTCTGTCACAGCCGCAAAAGACCAGACTTATGCGCTTTACAATCTGACACAGGCACAGTTATCGAGAACACTCATGCCGGTCGGAGATTACCATAAGGACGAAATCCGCCAGATTGCAGAAGAAATCGGGCTGATGGTTGCACACAAAAAGGACAGTATGGAGATTTGCTTTATTCCAGATGATGATTATGCAGGATTTATTGATAAAGAGTGTGGAAATCTTGTACCACCACCTGGAAATTTTGTATCCAAAGATGGGAAAATACTTGGCAGACATAAAGGAATCACACATTACACGGTCGGACAGAGAAAAGGTCTTGGAATTGCACTTGGTTACCCGGTGTTTGTGACAGAGATCCGCCCGGAGACAAATGAGG